>Ga0302186_10000384_pt1 | contig 40044 bp, 60 predicted proteins | sample II_Bog_E1_2_FD_198782 | JGI IMG/M metagenome (GOLD analysis project Ga0302186, IMG submission 198782) | Peat permafrost microbial communities from Stordalen Mire near Abisko, Sweden - II_Bog_E1_1 | ecosystem: Environmental > Terrestrial > Soil > Wetlands > Peat | place: Sweden: Abisko... | reverse complement strand
CCGTTATCAAGTGTCTTGCCATGCAGAGAACCGGTGGCTATTACACCCGCTGTAGCCGTATTATGTATAAGCGCAAAAACAAACCGTTTAAGTCTTCAAAACAAACCGTGTAGTTTTTAAACAAGTAGTGAAAATACACTTTAAACCCCATTTAAACAGCCTATATTTGCCCTGCAAACCAGAACATCAGCCAGTCTAAAAACTGGCCTGATTTCCCCATAATAGAGGAATCCCGCCCGGACAGAAGGAGTAATCCTTCAGGCTGGTGTTCTGGTTTGCACCGAATACAGTCGTCCGGGCGGCCAAAACTCACAGCTTATAATTCGCCGTCATACATTCAATCTTTAGCTTCCCAATTCCTTTATTCACGCTTACCCGCTGCTCCACAGTCAATTGGTGCCACCCATATTTCTTTTTATACTTATCCAATAGCTCACTCGGATAGCTGCTCAGCAGGAATTTACCCTTCACCTCGGCCAGAGTCTTCAATAGGTTCTCAAAGTCAAATATTGAATAGCCTCCATAATGGCCGCAATCGCTATTGAAATACGGCGGATCACAATAATGGAATGCCTTTTCATTGTCCCGGCTCCTGATGATATAGAGCGCATCGGCACATTCAAGCTGCACATTCTGCAGCCTGATGGCGTAGTCCTCGGTAAACTGCACACATTTGTTTATTATCTTTTTAGTGGTAGTGTTCTTGGCCTTATCATAACCCCACGTCCCGTCTATGATACTTGCAAAGCTCTGGCTGGCCAGTACCCACACCGCCCATGCTCTGTCCAGGTTGTCAAACAAATGAGGATTATTATAGATCACACTGGCATCCTTATGCTGCCTTCGGCTATGGAGCGTTATATTGATCTTCTTTTGCAGGCTTATGAAATCCTGCTGCATAACAGTATAAAAGTTGATCAGCTCCTGGTTCAGGTCATTGAGCACCTCGATCTCGCTCTGTGGCTTAGAAAAAAACAGAGCCGCTCCTCCACAGAACGGCTCGTTATATAAAATGTGCTCAGGGAAGAGCGGTAAAATGGTCGTGACAAGTTTCTGCTTGCCTCCGTAATACGTCACTGGTGTTTTCATTATTGCTTTATTTAATGGTTACAAATTGATCTGCCTGATCTCCCCATTAATAAAGCAATCCCTTAATCCAGCGGAACCACCAGTGATATTTCAATTACATATACGGTGCAACCGGCCACAGGCTTCAATGGATATAGCACGATGCCACCCCCATTTCCTACATATCCCTGCACATCCGTAATGTATTGAGTGCCTGTGCTATCTTTTAGCCAGTTAGCACCGCTGTCTAATGCCCTGGCCTGAAGTATAAATGACCAGTTGTAATTAGGTATAAACCCGGCAGGCAAAACGCCTATATTGACCGTTGTAGGTGCTGGTAATGCTGCCAGATTATATGGCAGTGTCACAACCGCCGATCCATTTATCAACAATGTATTAGCAATAGCATCCTTCTTATAGAGCAGGCTTCCGTCCACTGCACCCTCTGCACTTATTGAACTAAGAGCCAGCGTAGCCCATGCTGGCCTGTTCGCCTCACCCAGCGCCACACCAAAATCAACTAACTCACTGAAAGAAAAATAAGTATCCGTATCCGCTGCGCCTATCGCCTCAGCATATATGGCCGCAGTTACATCATTGATCACATCAGGTGTGCTCGCATCATCAAATGGTAGCGCATTAGGCACGCTCGTAGTAGTAAGCAGCACATACGGCGCATCCACAGTCGTATCAAGCCCGTCATAAGTCCCCGCAGGCACACGCACCAGGTTAGTCTGGTAAGCAATCCAGCCTGCAGTCCAGGAGTAGTTCATCAGCGTCCCCACTCCGGCTGTCGCTGTTACCTCAAATCCATATAATATATACGGACCATCCACATTACCATTTTGTGCCAGTGCGGCCAGCATTTCGCTCCATGCCTCCTGCAAATATGCCAGGTCATCCTGTGTAAGAGGGTAGCCACCCAGTTTGCTGAAATCTATAGTCTTGCTCATAAAAACACTATTTAAAAGTTATTTGATCAACGTTAAAACAACACCACCGTAAAGCTCTTATTCGGAAGCTTATACTTATTTACGATCGCAATTAGGTAATTCACATCATATCCTGCCTCACCGGCCACTACCGTTGGCACATTCACCACGAAGTTTGCACCGCCTGCATCTGTCTCGCTCTGCATAAATAGATAGTCAGGGCTTGCATAATCAGTACTGCCTACCTCACTCTGCCGTGCCAGGTACACCGGTTTCAGCTCATCCTGTTGGTACAGATAATTGGGCAAATGGTTTATCCCATCACTGATATATATCCTGCGCTCAGTGTTATCAAACACATCATTCAATGCGCCCTGTATATGGCACACTTGCGGTCCGTGAGCCAATACATACAAAGTCTGTGTCCTGAATACCCGCAATAAACCCTGTACATATGCCACCGGACTCACAAGAGCCACAATGAAAGCAACGATCATCGGCTGCCGCCTACGCACCGGTAGCAGAGCATTGGGCAATCCTGAAGCCGAATAATCTATATCATATATGCTGCTCATAAATTATCTTTTTCTAACCAAAAACTTTTGATCATGACGAATTGCTTTAAAACCTTCATAGGTAAGGCGCTCACACGCTACTGCGCTTTTGCGCATATCAAGCAGCTCCCTGTGTTCAGTTAGCCATTCAGAAAACAACCTTTGCTGGAGTGTATCCTGTATTTGTGGTAATACAAATTTTTCATAAGAATTACACAGCTGCTCCATAGCATCTACTTCCATGCTATCTGCTATATATGCAGCATATTGGGCTTTAAGTTCTGCTTTTGAAACATGCGCCGTTGCTTTACTCACAAAGCAGAAGAGAACGAGTACTATTGCTATCTTTTTCATATTATACTGTACAAGGCTCGTAAACAATATTCGCTGCAAAATACCCTGCATCAAGTGCCAGGTAACCCGCATCAGGAACATATTGAGGTATGATGCTCACATAAGGAGTAGCGCCATAATTAGCCTGGGCAGTCGTCACGTCCACATCTATCACGCCCGGTATAGCTCTCAGCATCGCCACATAGTCATTATAAATAAACACCCCGTTTTGTCCATTTATAAAACTGTTATTAAACACAACCAGGTAAGCATTTATCGCATTCAGCACTGGCGTGTTATCCGAGCCATCCAGCCGCTGGCCGGTAGCATTCAATATCAACGGATCATAATAGATTATTTGTGCCACCCGCAAGCTATCAGCAGCACCTGTAGTCATTTCAAGGTCCACACCTGCATCCTTCACCTGCTGCATATAAGCAGTTAGAGACGTCATCACCGGGCCGCTGCAGGCACCCAGCACACCAGCTGTAGCAGTTGCCACCTTAATACGACCCACGTCCCCCACCTTTTCCCATGCAGCAGCATTGATCACCAGGCTAGGATCACCGGCAGGGGCTATCGGGTCATAATAATCCTGGTCAGGCACAAGCGCATCGCCAAACTGGAAGGCCATAGCCATATTTACATACCACGATGGCTTATGCACAAGCTGCGCAGCCAGCGCCGCATTGATCTCATTTTGCAAATTATCCTGGTTTACCTCCAGCGTCCACTGGCATACAGCTATTGCGTATGTCAATAAATACCAGAACGCCGTCATGCTGGTACTTGTAAACGAAGCCGCCAGTATTGGTTCGCCCTGTATAGTTGTTATTAAAGCCGCCTGTATTACCGCTATTGTCCTTGCCATGATTTTTTACTTTTTAATTACTATTTACTCACATGCACATTCATGCCCCAGTTATATGTTATACTACCCCCCGCCGCTACCATACCTACGCTTAATCCATGACTGGCTTCCACTCTCGCTACGTAATGCGCCCATCCAATACCTGTGGCCACAGCTACCTCTGTACTCACATTCCTTAATGTACCCGTCTCATCGGTATAGTCAACAACGAAATCCAAAGCTGACCCTGAAAGCGCCGTCACATCATACCATATGTCTATTACGCAAGTGGCATTGCTTGTCGATACTGGCGCGTCATACCCGGCGCTGAAAAAACTAGGAACATTTACCCCGATTGTATCAAAGGTTATAGTGCTTCCCGTTCCGGAAGCTATTACACCCCTAAGCAGAGCAGAAGTATCCGCAAGGGCAATACTGTCCTTTATACTCCAGGCATACTCCACAACCTCGCTCAGCTTATACTTCTGTCCGTTTGTCCAGTTCCCGGCGCTGTCCTCGATCCCTAGCATATAGCTGCCTGTGTCTACACTCCTGGACGGGAAAATATTTATCCCTCTCGGCGCAAATCCCGCCATCATAATAACGGCCATTGCCGCTGCTGCTCCAAATAAGAAAATTGACTTCTTCATGATTTTTATTTGTTTTAATCAGTTAATATATCACCATCGGTATCTGTCAGTCCGTCCCCATCAGTATCAGTTAATGGAGGCTCAATTACCAGATTCAAATTACCTACCATCACGCCATACAATATATACTCCGCTACCACCTGTGCTCCTGCCGTTCCGGCCAGTGCAATTGCTGCATCACTCACTATCATGAGTACTCCCACCACCGGCACATCACTAAGAGCCACATCATTATCCAGGCAAAACTGCATACTGGCATCCATCACCCCCAGGCATTGCAATACCACATCACACATAGTCTGGTTCGATTTCACTGTATACGTTGTCATAATAAGTTTTCTTTTACCGTTTTAACTCCCCGGATAGTAAGCGTTCGGAAATATTGATAATGTATTGTCAGTATACCCCGCAGGGTTTGTATTTGTGTTTTTCACCTTCATGCCATCACCCATAAATTGCTGTACCACGTCACGGCCCAGGCTGTTTGTATCATCATCTATGTAATTATTCACGCCCACACATATCGTAGGGTTTTGTTTATACTCTCCCGGATTTTCCAGCAAAAGAGATCGCTGGTGCTCAGCGGTACTTTCCTGAATGGTAAGATCACCTCCTGTTATTAGAAGATCACCGTCCGGCGCAAACCCGATATCTAACATTTGCTTTGCCATACTAGCTTACTATAAGGGTTAGTGGTTGTGATAAATTAGCGGCCACATAATTGTAGGCATAGTCCACGCTTGGGATCACAGGAGTGTACGTTGCTCCGCTTTCTTCAATAGCTCCGGCATCTACCGCCGCGCCCTCTGCAGTCAGCAGTGTCCACGCATAGGTTCTGGCCGTAGCATAGTCATCACCCGCGCAGGTCACTATAAGCTGTGTGGCTGTCAGTCCGTTGTTTGTCCATATTGTAGGCTGTATCTGTCTCATAGTTGTATGTTTACCAAAATCTTTCCTGAAGCATTTGTATAAAATTCACAGCTACCGATGCTGATCCTGATCCTGAATTCACCCATATCACCGGCTCCAGGTTCACGTTTGTCCCAGGTATTTTAGTCGTAATGGCGCCACTGTAAACCACTGTGGGAGCTGCCGATTTTGTCATTACATCAAGCTCCATCAGTATTCCGGTAGAAGTAGCCGCCCCAGCAGCAGGAGTCAGGAATATGGTAAGCCTGTACCAGTTATTCTGATTAGGGGTAATGCCGGTGTTTATCTTAGCCGCCGTCCCGGATGCGCCATTGGTCAGGAACTGGAAGGTTCCATCTGCAACATCCTTGCTCAAACCTATAATATTAATATTGGCGCTGGGGTCTGTAGTGGCAGTAGGTGCCGCATTGCTATTGGGGTTATACCCTATAAATATCCGCTCTGTCGATGCATAAACACCCAATCCAAACTCCACCGTCAATCTTGTGGCGCCGGAATAAGCCGTATTTTGAAGCAGCACCGGGTTGACAGATGGCGATGATGCATAATACCATCCCGCCGATGAATTCGCAGCAGCCGTAGAGGCCGCCTTAACGGTAAATATGTTAGGCAATGCATTGGTAGCGTCATATGTCGCATTCACTATATTGGCGGCGCCAACAGATGCATATATGCTACCACCTGAGAAAGTGAAATCTGTCCCTTCCGGCAATAATGAGGCACTTCCATTCTGTTGATACAGTTTACTCACCCGGTGCTGGCTCAGCGATGCCTGTAAAATATACTCACCACCTAATGACGGTATCACATGTATATCATCTTCACCCATCCCATTATTACTATACACCTTCGCATATCCCGTTGCCGGTGTAGAAGGCGCTGTGCTCTGACTGGAAAATATAAAATTGCCATCCGATGCAATGAAGCAATATGCCGCACCCCCTAATGATCCTGCATTATCAAACTGAATAGACCCCTGCGTGCCACCCACTGTCACACCGCCGCTCGATGGCGCTAACACCCAGGAGAGCGAACCGGATACAACGCCCAGCACATACCCATTAGAACCTATGTTAAACAGGCTACCATCACCACGCACAAGCTGCGTGATCGCACCTGTGGCCATAAAACTATATACACCAGTACTGATAACCGCCGTGGTAGGTGTCACCGAGTAAGCAGCTACGTTGGAAACGACCTTTATACTGGTTACAGTGCCGCTCCCTTTATTATTAAAAGTATTCCAGTCAGTAGAAGACAAATAACCATTGGCAGATGTGGTAGCCTGTGTTATACCAAACACTCCGGTCGCATTGTTATAACTCAATGGTGCAGTCGCAGACAAGGCCGTTAAGCCTATACCACCCAATCCGGAGAGCGTATAATTTGGCACATTAAACGTATGCCCTGTCAACGTTGCCGCCCCGCTACTCCCTGTAGTGGTGAGGCTGTAAGGTGTCGGTGTCGGAGGTATCAAAGCCGCAATACTATCCACCTGCTTCAATGCATATAGCTTCGTTTCCAATAGTGTGCTGTCTACAGCAATATGGTTATTGGAAGTAACAAATATCCCCCATATATCCACCACGCCGGTTATGTATCCGTATGGATTACTGGCATAGTAACCTCTTAACCCACTGGCTGTATCTCCCAGGGCGCTCCGAACGGCAGCAGTACTGTCCCCAAGTAGACTCTCCAAAAAAGCGATCGCATTTAAGGCCGTATCGTGAAGCGCTGCAGTTGTTGCGTATACGCTCAGATCAGAAGGGGTCACATATAGTGTACCGCTGTCAGCTATCGGTACAAACTTTGATATCACCCACGCAGAGTCAAACATTGTCATCCCGCCTGCATATTGTGGTATATTCAGGATGCCACCACTGTAAGTAGATGGCCCGGAGCTGCCGGTGGTCGTCAGTGTAAATGTGCCCCCCACACCAGGTATCGTGTAGCTACCATCGGTGGTCAGGTCTATAGTCACCCCGTTCAGTACAATTATCCTATGCGCCACTGCAAAACCCATGCAGATCAGCGCTACCGCCAGTAATATGTTTTTAATCTTTCTCATCAATATAAAATTTCTCCTAAAGCATTTAAGTCCTGTCCGAAATTGGAATAGTCCTGGGCAAACGCCGGATCATTCTCTGGTACTCCGCTCATACCAGTTGGCGTGTCAGTGGTTATCGCCTCTACATTTACAACGTGCTGCATCATATTCTGTAAGTGCGTTTTCCACATCTTGAAAAGATCACCTCCGTTGGTATTTTTATAATTCATCTTCCCGCCGGTCATTGTCATCGTTCCGCCCCCGCCATCTTTCGCCTGTATCTGTCCATCCGTTACAATAAACTGCGTCTCATTCACAGTCACACTCACTTCGGTATAACTATCAGCCCACAGCAGCTGCTTCAGTTGTCCCGGCCCGTTCACCTCAGCCACCACAGAATTCGCACCCACCACCGGCAGCATATAAATGCCATTCACATTCTCCAGTATCACATTGAGCAGTATGCCGTCTGTGGGTGTTTCATCAGCATCGGCATCCAGTTGCACCGTGCAGGTCATACCCTCGCTGTCTATCTCCTTCACCGTGCCGCTCATCACCGGGAAGCGCTTATTATTCCCGGCACCCACTATACGCCTCAGCTCCTCACCTATTTGCTTGTCTATTTTATCCACTGTAGCTATAGTTTGAAGGCATATTAAATCCCACCAGTGGTCCCAGCTCACCTATGCGCCTGAATCCAACCTTTACACCAAAATCAACATCCGTACTTTCAATTATATAAGTTCCCTTCAGCTCCGGGTATCTGGAGTCTACTATATAAGCGTCATATCCTGGCAAAAAGAATGGCACCCCAAAACAGGTTACTTTCCCCTGGTAGCCTATATAGTTCAAAGTAAATTCCTTCTCCTGGGCAAAATGTCCCATTGTAGTCCCATCGGCCACATGGCTCATCAGCTTCTGGTATTTCTGCAGGGCGCTCTTTGCTCGGCTCGCCTGGTTGATCAAAGCTCCCGTGGCCAATTTGCCTTTAAACAATACTTGTACCGGCTCGCTAGGTATGCGCTGCTTCAGTTGGTTATCCTTTACAGTGTTCCAGCCCAGCTCCAGCCCCACACTCGGAAACCCTAACCAGCTCAGTCCCGTTACATTCTTATTGCCATTGGTCAAACTTGCAGGCTTCGCTCCGCCTCCTGAAGCATAGGCGGTATACGGCAGGCCGCACCATAAAGTGGTCGGGTTTATAAAGAAGATAGTAAGCGTATGGTCACTTACTTCCTTTATTGTATCGCAAATCTGTACCCCATTAAAATTCACAAACCTGATCCCGGAGATATTAAAGTCCACATCACACTGCACGGTGATATCCGTTCCCTCGCATGCTTTTTCCAGTAGCGCTTTTGCGGTTATCGGTTTAGATGATGTGTATTTAATGCCGGTATTAAGTCTTAGCTGTCTTTCATATCCCTCGCATTCCACCACCAGAGGCATTGCAAGATCACGGCGTTTTACAAACCCTCTGAACTCTTCATTCATCACCCCGTTATAGCCCAGGCTCACTACTATCGGGTCACCGTCTGCAAATCGAGTACCCGTTGTTACTGGTATAGGTTTACCCCCGCTCACCAGCCAGAACTTCGCTTTACTGGGTATAGTTAGCGAACAGCTCTGGTTAATAGAATGTATAGATTTCTTGATACGCGCCGCATTCACCCCGCTAAAACTAAACGTCCCCACTTCCGGAACGGAAGAAGTGATCACAACACTACTATTTAATATTTGCCAGCTCATCTAGTTTCCGCTCAGTTGTATTAAGTTAAATGGCTCTTCGCTCACCAGCTCCAGAGTATAAGCCTTTACATGCTTTACGCCAATACTGTAGGGCAATTCAAAATCACGCACAGTTACCAGGTCAGTCCCGCTGCTGTCCGGGCGCAGTAAAAACAGGTCCGTAAGTACATTCTTTATGCTCATGGGTGTGCCGCATTCAAAGCAATCCCGCATATCCTGTACATCATTCTCAGGTAGCCGGTTCGCGTCCTTGTTGATAAGGAAGCCCTTGATGCTGATACTGTAGCTTTCTGTGTTGATCAACTCGCTCACCCTTCCCCTCCGCTCAGTCAGCTCGGTATCTATTACATGCTTTTTACCTTTTATGCTGATCACCGGATATGGTAGCTCATACGTTTGCTGCTCATTATCGCTGTTCGTATAGGTAAGCGTCACCGGCAGGTAGAGGCCGTTACTATCATAATACTTTGTACCAAGGAAACCGATATCGGTATAGTCCTGTGCATTATCTCCCTGTACCGGCCCAAACTGCGGATTGAATGACGTGCCTGGCACACCAAAATATTTTTCAAATAAATTCTGTATCGAAATTTCCATAGTTCCTGTTATTGCATCCCTGGTATACCCATTACTACATGGTAAAATTCTTCTTTGAACATCGCTGCTATTTCCTTTATGCCCTCCTTCGTATTACTGAAGTGGTTGATCATATGCTCACCTATATGCGCATTGATCACTATTTGCCTTGTACCACCACCTGTAATGCTGCTATTAGCATCACTTGCCGCATCCATACCCATTCCCTTTGCCACAGCCGCCTTAGTTGCTGCAGTCATCGGCATACCTATACCGAATATGGATGCTGTCTGCTTATTAAGGCTCGTTTGTGAGCGGTTAAACATATCCAGCGCCTTCCAGCTATCAAATACTTTTGCAGGCCCGAAACTGCTGCCCATAAGGCTGTCTGTTACTTTTTTCATCCGGGCATCATCCACCACAAGGCCCTTCGCAGCTGCACCGGTCGTATCCTTGAAAAAATACCCTATCAGGTTACCCTCTTTATGGGCGTTCTTATCGGGAAATATTAGCCCAATAAGGTATTTTACAGCTTCAGCAAGTCCTTTCATGAGTGGCACCAGGTCTTGTTCCAGTTCCGTCCCAAAGTCCAGCAGCCCTTTCATTGCATTTTTAAACTCCTGGCTCAGGAAGATCCCGCCAATCGGTTTAAGCAAATCCCATAGTCCACTTCCAAACGCCTTCATACTAGGCCACAGCTCGTCAAACTCATCGAATATTTTATCAAATACTGGTGTAGCCTTGGCAAGTATGCCTGGTATATCAGCCAGACCGTTGATAATACCGTCTTGTATACGCTTTATAGGCCCGTTCTGAGCCTCCATTAGCTTTGCCGTAACATTCCACCACATATCCTTAATGGTGCTGTTTTTGCCCCCTACAGTCTGGCTTAGGCGCTCCAGCGCTCCGGCAAACATGCCCCCTTTCTCACTGGCTCTGTTTATCGCGCTCTCAAACTCCTTAAAGGATATATCCATATCCTCCACACGCTTCAGCGATTGCTCCATCGGCATCTTCGGGAACAGGTCTTTTGCCACCAATGCCTGTATGTTGATGTGGCCGGTACGTTGCAGTTCCATCAGCTCACGGCCCTGTATGCTCCCCTTCGCTGCAGCGCCCATCATATCGCTGCCTATTCGGTTCAGTATAAAATCATTTCCTCCGGTGGCTGCCACGGCATTGGCAAGGTTCATCATATCCTTGTTACTGCGCTCAGGCGTCATGCCGGTACTTATAAAGCCCATTTCTATTGGCAGCAGGCTCGCTGTGGTAAACGGAGTGTAAAACGCCTGCTTAAGCACACCCTCCACGATCTCATTGGCACGGTTACCTACAAACGTCTGCAGGCCCACCTTCATATTCTCAAGCTGCACGCCATTGTCAAATGCTCCCTTACCCGCATCCATTACCTCGCGGCCTGCCATCATTACGCCCTGGGTAGCCAGGCCGCCCAGGAATATGCCACCCATCAGTCCACGGCCACCACCGCCGCCACCAAAACCCGATCCCTGTATTTTTGAATTGAGCCGGTCCACTTCACGCCCTGCACGCTCTATTTCTCCGGTATCAAGGCGTATCTTGGTTACTGTGCTCAGATCATCAAGCCCCTTCTTAGTCCGCAGTATATCCTTATCCACACTACCAAAAACGGAATGAGAAGTACTGCCTGTTTTCAGGAGCGCACCGCTCATTAGGTCCTTTAGTCGTAATTCAAAAAATATGCTGTTTGCCATAAAATAAAAATCCCGGCCCGTTTATAGGCCGGGATTACCCTGTTATCGTTTTTTAAATATTGCATTCAAAGGATTAGCGTCACTCTCTGCCTGCCTGATGTATTTCAGGTGCGCTATCCGCTGCGCAAATGCTTTACTATCTTTTTCAAACCGCTTCTCCCATACCCCGTAATATTTCAGTACGGTCTTCCAATATCCAAGGAAATCATGCTGCGGTCCACCGCGTGACTTCCCTATAAGTTTACCAGCTCCGCAGTTGCATCGAAGATCAGTGACTTCAATTTGGCAAATGTGGTAGGCAGATATTTAGGGCTGTCTCTCAGCTCTTCACAGCCTCCCACGAAGCAGGTCTGTGCCAGCATCTTCCAGCTATCGCTTACATTGGCGCTGTCGTCCGTCTTGGAATTATATGCATCCATTTCAGCGAAGTCCGGATGTTTAAAGTAGGCTATCTTGCCAGCCATCTTTATGGCATATACCCCAAGTGGGTATTTCGTCTTCCAGGCATCTATCTCTGCCTGCGTTTTTTCTCCTATTAGAAGTATTGGTTTGCTCATAAAACACCGTTTAAATGCTATTTTTTACACCCCAAAACCCCGCTTTAAGGGCGGGGCAATTGGGGTACTATGCACATTTTACGGGTGTTTCTTATTGCGTTACCAACTGCAGGAACAAAAATGGCAGCTCCACTTCCATCTTGAGGTCACCTTGCTTCATCCCCTTTTCAAAATCGCTGAACTGGCATCCTACAAGTGTATCTGTCTGCAATGGCCTTGTGCCTGCAGGCTTATATGTGATCTGTATATCAAAGCTAATGTCTGTAATATCTCGGCCTCCTGCAGTAATAGCTGCAGCGTTCATCACGTCAAGCACGCTCTTTAATGCAGTGATTGTACCTGAAGGCTCTCGGTTACCGCTTTGTATACCTATGGGATCATCCCCACCGGCATGCAAATGCTGCTTTGTGGTTTTAACCCCATACTTCACGCCTGTAAACTTCCCGGTAGGGCTACCGGCCAATATCATTTGGATATCAGCATATTCAACTTCCTTACTGTTGAAAAATGGGAAAGGACCTCCGGATGTCATCATAACCTTATATTTTATTTCTTATTAACTTAAATTTTACTTTTCGCGCTAGGCTTATGCTTCAAAGCCAAGCATTATATTGATGTAAGTACTGTAACCCACCGGCAATACCTGCAGCACCACGTTCACAGTGTTATTGCTCAGTATGTTTTGGTTCGGGTCCACAAAGCAGTTCACGCCGCTGCACTCACCTGCAGATACCATGTTATTCTTTATCTGGTTGATGAATTGCTGCTGCAGCCATTTTGCATAGCCTGGATCAATAGTTCCACCTGCTACCGTTGGCACTTCATCATCTATCAGCTGCACACCAAAAGCATAAGCCAGGGCAAACGCCTTATTGATCACGCGCCGGTGAGCGATGCAGTTATAATCATCACTTGTTACGGTGCAGGTAGGATCACCGGTGAAGAAGTAACCGCTTACATTCGGATAGGTCTGTATGGTAATGATCCCCTTGTTAGCCAGGGCAGCTATATCACCGCCTGCAGCTTCTACTGTATCGGTTCCCACATATGCCTCACTTACGCCACTTAAAGGTCCGTTAGCAGTACGGCTTATCTTACGCTGCACCGGCAGTTTAGCCAGCATTCCGGCTACAAATCCCAAACATGCTGCAGTACCACCGCTATATCCTGTCGGGCCTTCAATATCACCTACCAATAAAGAAACATAGTTATCGCTCGTACCACTGGCCATGTTGGTTACATCACCGATCACATTACTGTAGCTCGTCCCGCCCACAATACCAAAGAAAGGTTTGTCAGCAGCTGCTGCAGCTACTGCTCCTGCATGCAATCTCGTCAGCGCTGTGTAGCAGTCTGCATTCACGCCGGTCACCGTAGTTACGGTCACTTCCGTATCATCGCTCATCACCATGATGCCCTTGCATTGTCCGGCTGCATAGTTCCATAGCTTTATATAGCCATTGCTGTTGGTATGATCAGCCATATCTGCTACAGTCATGGAATCAGGCACCAGCATCAGGTAAAGCTGCGCTCCGCTGCCGGCATTATTAAAGAAGTCACTTACCTGCCTATAGGCAAAATAGTTATTGGTGGCGGTGATCGCGTTTCCTCCGGTTCTCAGGGCTGCTAGGCTCGTCACAAGTATTGGCGTTCCTAAAGCGTAGGCATCACCTGTATTGCCGGTAAGTACAAACCCCATTATACCATCATTGGTCTGCAGGGTTCCACCCAGGGCGCCATTCGTTTCCGTTATGGTTACTAGGCCATTTGTATGCACGTTCCAGTTCCTGGTAGTGACCATGTGCTTAGGCACAAACAACGCCAGCAATACTACTACCAGTGCAAGCACATGGGTCATTGCTGATGCACCAGCCAACACCGGCATGCAAATGGCCATACAAACTACAAACAGTACCGAATCAAAAAACTTCTTCATAATTATGTTTTTAACCTTTTAACCAATTAACTTTTTAACCTATTTGCTGCTTACCCCTATGTCGTAGGCGTAGCGGCTACCAGGTTCTGTGCAGCCAGTAGTGCATCCACTTGTGCATTCTCATACACCATATTTGCATCATTTACTGCAGCCTGGGCAATGTTTACAGACTTGGTGGCATCCCCCTTTTGTTTTGGTGTGGCGGTTGTAGGCAATCCCGCTTTTGCTTCCTGCGCATCAGTCAGATTTTTATTTGCTGTATCAAGAGCCGTTTGTGCGTTAGTAAGCGCAGTCTGTGCCTTTGTATTCGCTTCCTGAGCTTGTGGCAGTGTCAGTGTTACCGGAGCAACGGCAGGTCCGGGAGCTGCAGCTGCAGGTACAGCATTAGCAGCTGCTTTCTTGGCTGGCTCAGCCGGAATAACACCAACCGTTGCACGCGTTACTGGAGTAACAACCCCTGCAGCCAGTATTGCCGCATTTGCAGCCGCTAGTTGCGGATCAGCTTTTGGCATCACTGCTGGCGTGGCTTTTTTCACAAGCTGCTCGGCATGCCGGTTAGCATCAGTCTCTAACTTAAATGGCAGCCCATCAGAAGTTACATACAATGTATCTACACCCGGATTGCTCGTAAAAGCCGCCTGCAGGTTATAAAGTCTCTTGGTATTTTGTGCCATAAAATGGTATTAAAAAATGTTACTGTTTATTTTTTCCTTTCCCTGCAGCAATTATGCCTGTGAAGCATCCACTGCCGCCTGTGCATCATCCAGCACTTTTTTAGCAGCCGTTACCAGCTTACTTGCCGCCGTCTTCTCTGGCCCTGTTCCGGCAGCATCGAGCGCAGTACGAGCCTTTACGGCTTCGTCATAGTTCACCTGTGCTTTATCCAGTGCGGTTTCCAACTCATTCTTTTCGCCTTCAGGATCAGCAGCAAAAGCCTCTGCCTTGGTTACCTTAGTGACCACATTGAGCGCTTTATTCTTTTTAGCCAGGTTAGTGGCATGAGCCTGCGCATCGGTCTGCTTAAAAAAGCCATGAGTCAATTCCGTTACAGAATTGCTGCAAGTGAAAAACAGAACATCCGTTTTAGGATTTCCGGTAAAAAAGCTCTGGACTTTCTGCGTATTCTTTTTCATAAAATGAAATTTTAAAAATGTTTATTCCTTAGTCTCCCTAAGCGTTAGCCGAAGGATTAATGATCTATTAAATGCTATTTAAAAAACGTTTTGTACCCCGCATACTTCTTTATGCAGTACTTCACCCACGCCATCTGAGCACCTGTAAACTCCATGTATCTATCTGGCGTTCCATCACACTTCGTATTCGGGAAAATATACCCGTCCCATTCACCACCATTCGCACCAGGTATATAGATCACCTTCCAGCAGTACGTAGGTACTACCACTTTATCTGGCCCTATGGTCTTATCCTTGCCATAACCACCGCAAAACACCACAATGCTATCAGCTCCCGGCTCACCGCTCTTACCCGCGCTTACAAGGTCACGCTCATCGGTCTCAAGTACCTTCCAGATACCACGGTTCAGTCCTCCGGCCTGCGGGAGCATATTGCTGAAGTAAAAGCACTCATTCATTGCTACCTCATCACAAGTATTATCCTGGGCGCTCATCAGGTGTCCCTGGTCATAACCACTCCCGTCATAATCCTTACCCAAAGCAGTACCCCATATCTGCGGATCAGCCTTGAAATTGTTCGTCCGTTTCATCGGGGCATCGCAGCTCACATACTCATGCTTTAGCGTATAGGTCACCATCACCGGCTCATGCGCACTCTGTGCATACACAGTAGTATATCGCACATGCTTCACCACAACAGTATCCTGAGCCATCACAGAAGACGCACTCAATAAACCGATCAATAACGCACTTACTATTCCTTTCATAATTCCTTTTTAAGCTGCTAATCTTACGCCACCCGCGTCCTCATACCATGTTTCCACCTCAGTCAATGTATGTTCTGGCTGATTGCACCCACTACCCGGCAGCGATGCCCATATTTCCCGCACCTTATCCAGCGCCTGGAGAAAGTGGCCCGTAGTGATCAGGCTTATCGCTCCCTTTTCAGCTATCAGGTATAGCGCCGCTATATCCTGGCTCTCCGGGGAGAAGTCAGTAAGTCCCAACCGCTCCTTAATAGCTACCCATGTCGTGTAGGTGATTTGGTAAGCGCCCGAAGCGCTCGTCTTTATCGTTTTACCGGCCTTATTGGTATAAGCAAAGAATACATGAGGATGATCCCATATTTCCTTTGATGCATCCATTGGGTCTTTATTCACCATAAACAACTTACCGCCAAACATCATCCTGTACCCAACCGGAACCGCAGTACCTTCACTATGACGTATCATTTCCAGGAACGCCTTTATAGACGAATTAGAAAGCATCATTTTAAGGTTTGTTATACTCGTTTCCATCAGTTATTTATTATTGCCATTTATCAATTACCGTCCTTATTATAGCCTCCAGTTGTGGGCTTAAATGATTCAGGTCTATTTTCAAGTCCATCGCATACAGTTGCAGCTCATCTACCAGCGCCTGCCGGTCTTCGGCTTTTATGTTACAGTCCTTTAGTATATGCTGTAGGCACTTTTGCTCCTCATCACGCGTCAGGTTCTCAACATCCATCGCACCCAATGCCAGGTATACTATAATAGCACCTGCCACAAATCCCACCAGGGCCGATATGATACATGAGCTGCTAAACATTACGCGTTGCTATTACCAAACAGATCGGCAAATAGGGTTTCAAAACAAACAATGTAATAGCTGATTGTATGCTTCGCATTGGCATGTGCCAGCTTTGTCATATCGCTGCCCAGGCGCTGAAGGCGTGCGTTAAGGCCAGCGTTATCAGCCACCTTTATCAGCGCGTTACACCCTATTAAGGCTTCATTGCATGCCGTTATGCATTCGGCATCCAGTTGTGTTCCTCCCGGAAACAAAGCCGCAACATCTACAGCCAGATTGCTCGACAGAGCTGTCTTGATCGTAGTAGTTACATTAGCCATCTTTGTAGCTATCGCCCTCAGATCAGCAGGTATTAACTCAATGTTTACTTTCATAAAAAATATTATTAAAGTTTTAAAATCAGTATTGGCATCCTGAGCCAGGTCGAAGGGTTAGCTAATTACTTTCCGGCTTCTCCAACAACTTCGGATCAGCAGTACCCGTAAACGAGAATAAGAATACACCGCTCAATCCGCTCCCTATCTGCTGGCACCAGCTCACCACCTCGGCAGCCGTAGCAGGCAGCACATGAAATACATTTATCTTAAAAGCGCCCAGTACAAGTGCAGCAAAAAAAGCAAGCACACCCGCGATCCATCTGCATGTCACATAAAACTTAGGGCTCTTACTCTTGATACGGGCCATCAGTATCTTCAAAAAGTCGATCAGTATTTTCATCTTGATTTTTTTAATTAACTTTTTCATCGGTTCCGGTTTCATTTTCCCGCTCTTCCTTTTCCTGCGCTTCCTGCTCCTCGCGGTTACGTTTATGTTTCCACTTTACCTTCAGGTGAATGTCATATAGCGCATATCCGCTTACCGCACTGGTCAATATGCTGCCGATCACCGTAAACACATCATTCACCGAAAAATGCACACTCATCTGCGTCAGTCCGTTCAGTACCCATGTGCCAATTACCAGGAACACAGTCCGGAAGTGAGGTATATTATGTATTACTTTCAGCGAAGGCAAAGGGAGACCTAATTGCAATTGACGATCCACTAACTATGGTTTTTCAGGTTTTAAATACTGTTTAAAGGCTCTCTATATCATAGAGCATCATAGTCGCGCCGTCACACTTCCCTGCCAGCTCATGGTGCTACTCGCGCTGTTAGTAGCCACCCACATATAGTTAGTATAGGGGTTACCCTCATTCCCCGTCTGGTTCACTATATAAGTATTTGTCGCAGGCGTAGCATTATAAGTTGTCGTCGGGGTTACTGTATAGGTTGTCAGCGGTGTAGTGCCGTAACTGCTTCCACCATTACTGCTTGCATAAAGCGCTACAGTTACAGTCGGTGTGCCTGCGCTCTTCCATACGTCATTACTGAAAGTGAGGCTATGCACATTACAGCTGGCAGTCAGTTTAAAGGTATCTGTAGTTGCACCGGCCACAGTATCTACTTTACCGTAAGCCACAGGGCTCGTCACACTGTTTTTGTAATATGGGCCGCCTGCGCAAGGCACAGAAGACGTTGGAGCGAAGCTCACTAAATAACCGGCACCCAATCCCATGATCAGGGCAATTGATAAGAATACTTTAATGCGTTTCATAAAATATCGTTGTTTCTTTTGCCACCAAACCCCGCTCCAAACGGTAGCGGGGTTTGGTTAATTATCTTATTAACCATTTAACTTTTTAACTTCTTATGCTGCCGCGCTCTGAACTATCGCCCCTACACCTACTTCACTTATCCGTGCCTTGTGAGCACCCATACGTATCAGGCCGCTATATACATCACCATAGTACACAGCACTGTTCTCGTCATTATACACATGCACATCACCCACAGCCTTCGCGCATGCTGCACGCTGCCAGAAGAGTATCGCGTCATTATCCGTAGCTGATCCCGCTGTTCCTACAGGGTTTACTACTGGCACTGCCACATTGTTATAAGTACAGGTATTGCTGCGCATGAAAATCTCAAAACCTAACAGTGTGCGCGATATGCGGCCCGTTGTAGGGTCCACCGTTTCACTATAGTCACGGTATTTAGTAGCTATAAGATCAAGGCGTATCTGTGCATAAGCTCTTGCGCTCATCAGCATCGCGCGGCCTTCCATCGGCACATCAAGGCTATCAAGATGGGTCCCGGCAGCTTGCACATCCCATACGGTAAAGTTCAGGCGGTTACCGGCTGCACCTGCTGTATAAGCAAGCGAGCTTTGGATATTGGTAATGTCATTGTTGGTTATGCCGGTTGAACGAAGGATGTTGTTATTAGTGCCCCCACCATAATCAGCAGGCAGTACTGCCGTTCCGGTAGCAGCTATATCCACGATCACGTTATCCGCTATTACCTTGCGTATCTTCATCTCCTGGTTATAGAGTATGCTCTCACGCTTGCTGTAGCTCAGTTGCACTTCTTCCGCATTCGTTATCTTGAATGGGTCAGTCGTGTACTCATCTATGCTCCAGTCCAGCGTTACGTCCACACGGGTGTTCGTGTTCACTGGTCCGGGACCAGACAGGTCACGGTTCTTTACCACATTTGGCGTGCCTACAGCCTGTGGGCTATGCACAGTAAGAAAATTCACATACTCGCTTTCATCGGTCATCGCCAGGAGAAACTCATTGCCCGGATAGATGTTTTCCACCAGGTGATTTTCCCATATTTCACGGTCTATACCACAAGTGGTTACACCACTATCCCCAGCAAACCCCGCCGTAGTACCAAACAACGACATGGCTATCATTGGCAGCCAGGGCTTTGCAAGCGCAAGAGCAAAAAGCGTTACACCCACAATTAAACCAGTGATCGGGCTCCCTTGAGACGCCCCTATACTTACGATGAATGCTACCATCAGCAAATTCACCAGGAATCCTTTAACCGAAAATTTATTTTTCATTTTGTAATTATTAAAAGTTTTTGAAGTTGATGTTAGTTGTACCTGCAAGAGCTTCACCTCAACTACTTCCTTCTGGTGCTATCGCCCCTCATAAAGGGCTTTGGCTTTTCGTTTGGCAGATAGCCGAGCTTGTTTTTATAAAGCGCGTTATAACCATCTTCGCTCAGTGCTTTGAGATCGCGCAAACGGTCAGTGCGGTCCAGCTTGTCCCAGCCTTCAGCCATCATGGCCTGTACTTCGGGAGAAAATGCGCCGCCTTTCTCTTCCTGCTTGATGCCGTCCAGTACGCTTGTAAACCCGCAGGTAGCCAATATTTCTTTCAATCCTTCCGGATCGCTTTCATATTGCTTGGCAAACAATGTCCGCTGCTTGGCGGTGATTTTGCCCTTAGCGCCGTCCAGGAGTGCCGTTACCTCTTTAGTAACCGATTCCTTTTCTACTTCTTCAAGCTTGTCGGTCAGCTCGTCATTTTCAGCCTGCATTTTCAATACGGCTTTTTCTATTGCAACAACGTCATAGCCTTTTTTCAGGCCCAGGCATGCTACAACCTCTTTACTTAATTGGATATCTTCCATTTCGGCTATATTTTTATTGTTAAAAACACCTTTTTGGTATGCGGCATCACAGATCGCATATACTTCTACATGGCTGGCGGCTTCAAGACCCTTCACCTCACCCAGGTCATAGATACCATCCACAAGGCCTAAAGCCAATGCCTCTTTAGCATTGAACCAGTTATCCTTGCCATTAAAGAATTTTGCTTTTGCATCATCCTCGCTCATCTTCGTTTTTGCTACGATCATAGCAAGCATGTTTGCATTCACTGCGTCTGCATTCTTAGCCATATCGCGCAGCTCAGACGAAGTGCCGCCCTCTTCATAGCGTCCCTCATGGATCATTATCTGTCCATACTTGCTGATAAATACCTTGCGGCCTGCCAATGCTACAAGAGCGCCCATACTTGCAGCCATACCCACGATGTATATATCTACCGGTACAGCGCTCCCCTTTATAGTATTGTAAATAGCAGTACCATTACCGGTACTGCCGCCTGGAGTATTAAGACGCATATCTACATGGTCACATGAGCCTTCATAGGCCTGCAACTCATCAGCAATACGCGAAGACATATCCCCGTCAATGATGCCAAAGGCATTCATTTTTGGTATATACTTTTCGCCTCTGTTTTTCTTTGCTGTTGCCATGTTTTATTGTTTCCTGCTTTTGTAAAAACAACCGGTCTTTAAGATGCGACCGGCTGTTTTTGGTACAAGCCATGCAGGTGGTTACGTGTAAAATTGCACACTCTGAAATGCGCTTCCAAACCATCAATCAGCCACATCGCAACCCCATGCGGTAGCACACCGCGCCCCATGCGGTGCCATCTCTTTTTTTATCGTAAAGCTTTACGCGCGAGGGTACTTTTGTTTCACACACGCACCCTCCGGCTTCGCCGGAGGCAAAGCTCAAATCATTACCCATGCCGAATTACAAGCAGCAAAAAGACCTCGCACGCAAACTGTTTTTAAACTTCGATTTTACTCAGAAGCAGATCGCCGATAAGGTTGGTGTTAGTGAAAATTCCATTTCCAAATGGGCCAAGGCTGAAGACTGGGAGGGTATGAAAGAAAGCTCATTGCTTTCGCATGCTAACAGGCTACAGGAGCTTTACGACCAGTTGGCGTATGTCAACAAACGTAACAAGATCGCCATTGAAGATGATGATCCTACTACCAACCCCAACTATGACGATGTCGCTAAAATATCCAAGGCAATTGAACGCCTGGAGAAAGATGCCGGTCTCGGTGATATAATCAAAGCAATTATTGAACTCATCTCCTTTGTCGAAAAGGAAGATATGGCGCCAGCCAAAATAGTGAGCCATTGGGGTTATACGTTCATCCAGGATAAAATGAAAGAATTGAAATGAGCAAGAACGTAAAGCAGCTATTTGACGAACTCCAAAAAAAGCATGAATCGTTAGCAGCGGCTACTCCGGTCAATACCACCGAAAAGCCCAAAGAAAAGCGCATACGCATCAAGTACCTGGAACAAAACCCCGAAGAGTGGTTTAAATACTATTTTCCTGTTTATGTGTCAGCGCCACCGGCGCAATTTCATATCGATGCCACCATACGTGTTTTAGATCACCCGGAGTGGTACGAAGTCCGCAACTGGTCCCGTGAGTTGGCTAAGTCCACGCGCACAATGATGGAAGTACTTTATCTCACCCTCACCGGTAAGAAAAAAAATGTATTGCTTATCTCCAACTCATATGACAATGCTGAGCGGCTATTACTTCCATACCAGGTTAACCTGGAGAAGAATAACCGCATCATAAACGATTATGGCGATCAGCAAAGTCTTGGGAATTGGGAATCCGGTGAATTTATTACTAAAAAAGGTGCGGCATTCCGCGCCATTGGTGCAGGGCAGTCACCGCGTGGCACACGCAACGAAGCCGCTCGCCCGGATGTTATCCTGTTCGATGATCTTGATACAGATATCGACTGCCTTAATCCGGATACAATAGATAAGCACTGGGATTGGGTGATGGAAGCGGTTATTCCCACACGTTCTATATCTAACGCTTGCCTGGTATTGTGGTGTGGCAATATCATTGCCGAAGACTGTTGTGTATTACGCGCGCAGAAATATGCAGACCATACCGACATTATCAATATCCGCGATGCCCAGGGCAAAAGTACATGGCCGGAAAAGAACAGCGAAGCAGATATTGATCGTGTATTAAGCCTTATATCCGAATCGGCAAAGCAAAAAGAATACTACAACAACCCCATGACCACCGGGAGGACCTTCGCCAATATCACCTGGGGAAAATGTCCACCGTTACATGAATTGGAATTTGTTGTATGCTATAGTGACCCTTCCCCATCTAACCGCGATCACCCAGGTCAGAAGTCTGGCCTTACCAATTCCCGCAAAGCTTCATTCGTAGTAGGCCGCAAAGGCAATCGCTATTACATATACTTTGGGTTCCTTGACTCTGTAGGCTCCCGAAAATTCATTGAGGCCATATATGCCTGTCGTGATTACATAGACGGTCAAACAAACGCATACTTCATTATAGAAAACAATACGTTACAAGACCCTATATACTCGCAGATATATCTACCCCTTATTTATGAGCTTGGTGAAAATCATGCAAAAGGAGTGCTCGCAGTTAGCGGTGATGACCGCAAAAAACTGGATAAATGGTTTCGTATAGAATCCACTCTTGAACCTATCAACTCACGCGGCGATCTTATTTTCAATGAAGAGGAAAAAGGCAATCAGCACATGCTTCGCCTGGAGGCCGAATTTAAAGCCGCCAAGATCACAAGCAAATTACTGGATGGCATAGACTGTATACAAGGCGCTGTAGTGTGTGTAAACGAGCGCAGCTATGCACAGAAAAACCAAGTCCAGTATACACCCCGTTCACGTTCAGCCGATAAATATTATTAATTATGCCAACACCATACGCGCCCATAATAGCGCCGGGCGATCTCAGTAACATCATATACCCGGAGGTCATAACAGAGATCACCCGCAACGATGGCGGGGTAATCGCTACAAAAGCTATCGCAATAGGCATAGCTGAGGTGAAAATGTATCTTACCAGGTACGACATCGTTCAGCTCTTCGGCGATGCCACCGTTACTGAGGCTAACCCTGAAGGCATAGCCGCCACTTTCTCTGATCCGTATTTGACACAGATGTGTGAATACGTTTGCCTCTGGCACCTCATACAGCTCGCAAACCCAAATATTAACTATGACTCAGCAAAGCTGCTGTATGAGCAAACTATAGATAGCCTCAAGCGTATCCAAAAAGGGCTGGCTGATCCGCGCTGGCCATACCAGGATACAACCGGTGAAACAACCCCTAAATCAGACCAGGTAACAGTACAGCAAGCCCCTTGCAGGGATAACTTCTACTATTAAAAAAAAATTACAATGGCAATAAAAAATAAAAAGACTCCGGACGCCTTTATTATCAAAGGAACGGATGCGACAAATACTAGCGCTACAGCTAACGGCACTCAAAATGCAAATCAGCCCATTACATCTGATCGCGAAGTAGCCGTTAACAAGCAGCTCGTAGTCCGCACCATTGATCGTAGCCCCAAAACACTGGGAACGTTACGCAGTGCACACATTGCCGCTGAGTCAGTTTATTATCCCATATTTCAGCGCCTCAATGACACCTACGAAGATGTATTATTGGATCGCTTTCTTTCCGGTATTATCCGCAAGCGCATCAGCCAGGTAGTTAATAAGAAGCTCCTTTGCAAAAGAAACGGAGAGCCAGATAAAGTTATTGGCAAACTCATCCGCACCAAAGCATTTAAGAATGTAATGCGTGATATTATCTGGACAAAGTTTTGGGGCCGTAATGGTCTTGAATTTGTGCCCGGTGATAAATTCCGCTACAATCCTATCCCTAGGAAGCATATACAGCCTAAAACCCAGATGATCGTAAAAGAGCAGACCGGGCTTACTGAAGGTGTTGATTATACCAATATCGGCAATGTTTGGATAATGGGCGAGCCTGGTGACCTTGGCCTGTTACTTATTTGCGCGTATATAGCGCTTCTTAAAAAAGATGCCATTGCAGACTGGGCGCAATTCATCCAGATATTTGGCAGTCCTATAATGGTGCTCAAATACAAGGGTTTCGATCAGTCTGCAAAAGTAGCTGCTGACAATATCCTTAAGAACATAAAAAATGCAGCTCGCGTCACCATCCCTGAAGAAATGGGATTGACCTTTGAGGACGGCAAACAAGCTAATGGCGATGGACAGCTCCAGGACAATTTCCGTAAAGCCTGCAACGAAGAGCTGAGCATACTGATATTAGGCAATACCGAAACCACTGGGCATTCAGGCACCGGTACCGGCGCTAAATCAAAAACCCATTCCGAGCAGCAACTAGAGATCATTAAGGACGACATGGATGACATCTGTGACGCGCTCAATTCTGATCACTTCATGGCGATATTGGATTCATATGGCTATGATATGACCGGCTGCGAATTTGAATTTGACCATGAGGTCGATATAGCTTACCTGAAGGATAAGTATATTATAGATGTGGCTCTGATCACACAGGTAGGTCTTAAAGTACCCAAAAAATACCTTTACGAAACCTACGCCATCCCCGAACCCAAGCCCGGCGATGATTGCATTGAACTTACCCCGACACTCGGTCAGGATTCTACAATTAATGATCCCGACACCCAGGACGGCCAGCCGCCCAAACCGAAGCCTAAACCCAGAACAAAACCACAACCGCAGGCCCTTTCCCTCAGCGATGTATCGGCAATGCTGGACGAAAAGCTGAAAACTTTTTTCGGCCACGCCTTCTGATACGGAAGGCATACGAACCCTGCGCACAATGCGGAGGCCATATAATTGCAAAGCTGGACGATATTGATACCTTTGAGAATATGAAAATACCAGATTCATTTTCTCTGAACGACCTGTATTTAAACCTCCTTAAAAGACTATTTAAAGGGGATGAAATTGATATTGACCAGGACACAATGCTGGATAACGTAAAAACCTACATGCAGGGCGTTTATTTAGGTTTTGGCGGCGATTTCTCCAAGTTTGAATATGGTAGCCCTGATTATAATAAATTAGCTCATTTAGAGACAAACGTTTACCAGTTCTCGGGCGCTAAGAATTATCAGCAGCTGCGCGATCTCACGAGTGCGGTAAAAGACAGCGCTACATTCCAGGAATTTAAAAACAAGGCCCTTACAATACTGGACGAATACCAGGGCAGTTGGCTCAAGACGGAATATAATGCTGCAGTGGCCGGTTCACAGATGGCCAGCAAGTGGGTAGATTTCGAGCGGAGCGCATCATTGCAAGGTAATGATGAGGCCCTTCTGGAATACCGTACAATGGAGGATGCCCGTGTCCGGGAAGAGCATGCCTTATTAGACGGTATCACTCGGCCAGTGGACGACAGCTTCTGGAAAACATACTATCCGCCAAATGGTTGGAATTGTCGGTGCACAGTCATTCAACTCACTGATGGGAAAAAGACGCCCGATAAAAAAATGGAATACCCGGATATCCCCAAAATGTTCCAGGTTAACCTCGGCCAGGAAGGATTGGTATTCCCAAAAGGCTCTCCTTATTTCATCGGTCTACCAAAAGAAATTGAAGCTAAAATAAACACCTTAATTCCCGACAGGATTAAAAAATAAATGCAAGACCCATTAAAAATACCGCTCCAAAGGCTCGAAAATGTGATCGTCACGATCACGCCTCAGCTGATTGACGGAATTGGTAAGATAGGTCTTAAATTCATTGATGACAACTGGCGGCTGCAAGGATTTCAGGGAACATCGTTCCAGCCCTGGCAAAAGCTGAAAAACGCGCCAAGGCCCACAAGGTCTATACTCGTAAACACCGGCACCCTCCGCCGCAGCTTCCGCAAACAAGACAGCACAGATCACACCACCCTTTATACCGATATCCCATATGCAAGGGTTCACAATGAAGGTTTCCACGGTCCGCAATATGTCCGTTCACGCATGGGCACCTTCGGTAAAACGTTCACCCGAAACCAGAATATACCACAACGTCAATTCATCGGCCCATCACCGGTCCTCACTCAAAACTGTGAAGGCTTCATTATCAGAAAAATGACAAACGCATTAAAATTATGAACACAATAACATCGCCTTTTGCCGTCCTTTTCGTGGCCATACAAAACCGGCTCAAATCGCTGCAGATAGAAAGTGTGCAGATATTTAAAACCATCGAGCAGGATTTCGGCCAGCTTGAAGATGCCTCCAGGGGGATCAATAAACCTCCGGTATCATGGCCATGCGCACTCATAGATATCGAAGATGCTACATTTAACCAGGTTGGCCAGAACAGTGAGCTGGGCAGTGTCAATATATGCATACGTGTTGGGTTCCCGCCATTCAGCAGCTCATCATCCATTACTCCGGCGCCATACCGGAACAGTGCATTATATTTTTATGATCTTGAACAGGCTATTTATGAAGCCTTCCAGGGCTGGACACCAGGTACCGTTACTGTAGACGAAACCACTGATCCGGTGACAACCATAAATGTTGGTGATATCTTCGGCAAGTTTATTCGTGTCCGGGCAGTCACAGAGCGCCGCCTTGATCTGATCCGGGTTCGCTGCTTATACTTCAGCCTCACAATAGATGATAATACCGCTATACAGTCAAATATAATGGTCAGCCCCATCACACTCAACCTCACCACGCAATTCAATGCGATCGAAGAATAAAAAAAGCCCCCGAATTGGGGGCTTTTTCATTTAATGATATGACACGGTTCCCACAATGCACCCGGAGGCAATTCAACACCGCTAGTCTCATTCATATAATCCCGATACTTCTTATCAAAATAATCCATTATGAATTTACGGTCCTCATTATCATACGGAGGTATTTCCTGCTTGTCCCATATTTCTTTTATAGCGATAATATCATGCACTCCAAAATTATTCCTTTCCTCGTAATTATTAAGCGCTGCTACCTTCCCGCATCGGGAACCACCTATTCTTAATTCAATATTTGACCAGGTTAAACTAGCCTTACTGAATTTCTCGCTTCTAAAATATTTTATTGATCTCGCTTGCATCGCGCCTATTTTTTAGCAGCCCGTTTTCCACCCACCATAAACACGGCACCTATCACACCCACAAATCCCGCCCCGATCAGCATATTACGCCGTTCATCCATCAGGCCAAGGTTAGCAAAATGATCCCCGTTACCATTCGTAACGCTTACATTGAAATAGAAAAGGGCAAAAACTGCTACCGCAATAGCTACAACCAATAATATTACGCCTAGGTCTTTCATAATCTGTTTTTTATAAAAGTATCAAAAAAACTTAAACTTTCGTCGCAGCTGCGCCTCACTCGGCATCTCCTTTTTTATCCGTAGCAGCACCTCATCACTCGCAGCCGTCTCATGAATGATCTCATGAATAGTAGCCTCCGCCAGGTAAAACTGCTCACTTAGCAGCCGCAGCACCACATCGCTCCGTTTATCATCATACTTCAGGTAAAAGTAATAACGGTACAATATATGCTCATTCCGCCGCTCCAGCAGCTCCGCGCTACGCCCCTTCCGCACCACGGTGCTCGCTGTCACCTCACTCACCTCATCCTCCGCAAAAAGCAATAAATCCCTCGTGAAATTTCTACTATTACCGCCCATAAATCACCAAATTTTCAAATCTTTATTAAAAGGTCATTTAATACAAATTCAAACTGCGTCACCAGCTTCGGCAGCTCCACCAGAGTATAAGCATTCAGCCCCTTGTGTTTATACCCAAACTGCTTACACCAGCCATCCAGCCAGTTCACCACAGCATACTTCTCCGCCTTACTCGCGCTACGCCCCAATCCTGCCCGCTCATAGGCCATAGCAATGATCTTCTTACGCATCACATCCGCTTTAGCCTCATCAGGATCAAGCGCCTTCAGGTGCTTGATCAAAGCAATACCTTCCGGTGATCTCATTTCGCTCACATGCTTGGTGCGCATGCCCGTAAACCCCAAAACCATAGCATCAGCGTCTACCACATTGAGTTTCCTCACCATCACCTTTATGCATTTCAATTGCGCAGTACTTATATCTCCTACCATATTATTCTTTTACATTGTCCCAATTCGTTTCCCAACACCGGTTCTTAAACCAGGTCTCCGGGTTCATTTTACTCTTCCACTGGCACCTGCTCAGGTGGCGCAGATACCCAGCTAATCCACCTACACATAAATGCCTGTCTGCCTTACTTAAGTTATCCCACGCCTTCAGGCACCTCTTTTTATTGATCGGGTTATCAAACGGCCACCAGAAGTCCTGTTCAAAATCCAGCTCCACATCACCGGTGGCAAACTTCACCTTACCCGTCATCGGCCCCCAGTTCTGTTCAAACCCCGCACCGTACCGCACAGGAACACAAGACACCACATATTGTTTCTGCAAATCACTCATAGCAGCTCCCCGCAAGTCCACGACCAGGAGCGGAGCACCTCCCCCATCGGCGAGGTTATCCCCATACAGAACCTCCATTGATCCGGTAAACTTATCCCCCGTTACAAGTATCTTCTTCATGTAAATGAATACTTTTTGTCCTTATTTACGATCACCGTCTGTCTCGGCAAATCTGCCTTTGACACCTGTTCTATCTGCCTGATCAGGTTATTTGAAGTAAAGAAAACAACACGCTTTCTCCCTTCAATTTCTATTTGCAAATGCAAACACTTCGTGCAGCCTTTGTCCCTATATTTCGCTTCTACAATCCGGTAATCATGTATTATTATTTGTTGATCAAAAACATCATCCTTATCAATCTTCTTACCCACGAATGCTTCATTTTCAACCTTAATGTTTAAATCGCTGAATTTTTGCACAGAATAGTTTTTTTTGTAAATGCCTACAGTTGCCATGTTTCATCCATCCTTTGTATGCGTCTATTACGGCCCTGTTCTTGTTTCTCTTTATTCGCCTGGCGCATGTCTGCTTTATCCGCTTCCTGATCCGTATATGTGTATGGTAAAGCACATACCCTAATACGTCAATTCCTCTCGCCGCCACCGGGAATATCTGGTAATTCCCTTTTGTTGTCAATTTCAGGTTCACATCCAGGTATTCCCGCATTTCAGCCAATAGTGCATGCAGATATTGTTTGTCCTCATGCAGTATTATCAGGTCATCCGCATACCTGAAGTAGTATTTTACCCTTTTTACCTCCTTTATTCAGTGATCAAACCACGTCAGGTAAAAATTAGCGAAGTATTGGCTCAGGTAATTACCTATCGGTAATCCAGGAGCAGACTCTATGACTTCATCCAGATGCTCAAGTAGATCATTATCCTTAAACTTCCTGCGCAGAAGCTGCTTTAAAATTTCATGATCTACACTCGGGTAAAATTTCTTCAAGTCTATCTTCAGGCAATAAGTTGTATGCTCCTTATCTTTTAGTGCCTTCTGCATGTTACGCACTGCCTTATGCACTCCTTTACCTGGTATACTGCTATAACTATCAGCAGTAAACATCGGTATAAACACACCCTTCAGGATGTTCATATCTGCATGCTGCACTATCCTGTCCGGGTAATATGGCAACTGTGATATTTCCCGCGCCTTATGCTCATAAAGGGTATACACCCTATATGGCGATGTTTTGTAAGTCTTATTCACAAGCATTTCATGCAGCGCCTGGAGGAGCGGCCCCCTATCCCTATCAAACCGCTTTATCTCCCGGCTTTTGCCCTTTTCCTTTCGGGCGTTCTTATCCGCCAGGATCAGGTTATCTATGCTATATACTTGATGATATAAATTGCCCTTTCTTTTCATGCCTTTGTATTTAGGGTCTTCTTCGCTTACGCTACCAAAGCCCCCTTTTATAACTCGTGATTTTTTGCCATGATGGCAAGGTCTGCATTGCGGTTGTTAAACATAGATGGGCACTGAGATTCGCATTCGAATTGTCGTAGTCGTAGTCGTTGAACGAGAGCCGAAACCCCGCGAGACTCAGCTTTGCAATGCACCACCCTTTATTCTTAATCCTCCATCAGCGAGAGCGCCTCATATTGCGCAAATCCCTCGAACTCCGATTTCCATTGCTCAAATGCTGGCTCAACATCACCCGAGTCCAAAAAATACGGGCGGGCACCGAGATCCGCAGCCGAATCGCCGCAGCCGCAGTCGCTGAACGAGAGCCGAAACCCCGCGAGACCCTCAGAGTCAGGGTTATAATATACCCATGCATAATACTTGCGATGTTTGATATCAGCCATATTTACCTTCTTATTGCCATTGTAGCCCTTGGCAATAAGTTTCAGGCGCGACAAATAAACAAATGCCTTTTGCGCATTTGTGGATGCCGCTTCCACATTGTAATCCTCTTCTTTTTTCCCTAGTGCAATGCACAATGCTGCAAAGTTTGCAATCAGGGTCATGTCTATTTTTTTCATGGTTTTTTTTATTATTGGTTAACTGATTAAATTATTCCTGGTCAACGAGGTCTTTATATTGCATCAGTTTCTCAAACTCATCCCGGAACAGATCAAATGCAATTTCGCAATGCCCAGGGTTTAAGAATTCGGGGCGGGCACCGAGAATCGCATGCGAATTGCCGCAGCCGTAGCCGAAGAACGAGAGCCGAAACCCCGCGAGACCCTCAGAGTCAGGATTTACCACTGTCCATATAGTATATTTCCTTTGGCTGGTATTAGCCCGTCTCACTTTTCCAGCGCCATTATACGCCTTAGCAATAAGGTTTGTTCGCCTGAAATATGCAATGAGCATTTCTTCATTTGTGCCATTGGCAGGAAGCGTATAGTCTGCCTCGTTCTTGTTTGTTGCAGCGCATATGGCTTCAAATGATGTTAATTGATTACCGTTACTTTTCATTGTTTTGTTTTTGCGCCTGCATAGCAAGCCGGTTATGGATTGGTTTTTGACATTTGAAAGTTTTGCGCCCAGGTCTCATACTCCCCTATATGTTGAGTGCCCACAAATATTGCATGTTCATTATCGTTAAATTCGGGGCGGGCACCGAGATCCGCATCCGAATAGCCGTAGCCGCAGCCGCCGAACGAGAGCCGAAACCCCGCGAGAGCTTCACTGTCAACTACCGTATTATGCCAGGGGAAATATCTTTTTCGTTTTATATCAGCCCTGTCTACCGGCTTATCGCCATTAAACACTTTTTCATAAAGCATTAGTCTGTTCATGCCAATATCTGCTTTCTCCTTATAGGTCATAGCATCTACCAGTTCATAGTCGGCAATATCTTCACCGGCAGCCTCACACACATCCTCAAATGTCATAAGCTCCATTAGTGGCTTAGATTTAAATACATCTGCATCACACAGAAAGAGCAGAACAGAACGAACATCATTACCGGCATTATTATAGGCTTGCCGTAGTTTAGCCTCTGGAATTGGAATTGTTTTTGTTGCCATACACTTGTTTTTATGATTAAAAAATAAAACTCATTTTTAAAAAGACGCCGCCACCTCACACCCCCATGATCCGGCAGCAGCGCCTATCACACAATCGTACTATTATCACTACTATTCGCCTCCGCTATATCCCATCTAACAAACAAACCCTTCACATTTTGCCATATTTTATTAAGCCTTGCAAGCTGTTTCTGTTTAGTCTGGAGGCGGTGAGCCTTCTTAGCTTCGGCCATAATATCCAGTAAGTACTCATGCTTCTTGGTATTCATGATATCAGTTTTGGTCAATAATTATTTGTCCACTTCGGTCTTTACTGGCTCCAGGAAGAAGTTCTCCTCCTTGTCCACCTTAAAGCCTAGCTTCTCCATGCCTTTCGGCTTTTCCTTTACGATCAGGACCTTATCCATTGCCGGAGTGCTGCGCACATACTTTTCCCAAGCTTTACGCTTTGACATTACCAGCGCAATTTTCTTTTCATCAAACCCCGCCAGGATCATCACCTTCGGCTTTCCATCCCGGAAGCCAATATCAGCGCCAAACGCCTCCATGCTCTTTTCCTTCGGGAACAGCTTCACCCTGTTTTCCTCGCAGTACTGCTTTACTATCGCAAACTGTTTTTCCTTCTCCTCCATCAGCTTTTCAAACTGTGGATTATACTTCAGGTTAATCGGTTCCAGCTCCTTGTCACGCTTCGCCGCAAGGCTGCATGCCTCGTTATCATTATGCACATAACCCTTTAGTGCTGTCTCATACGCTTCTTGCGTTACTGCCGTTGTTGCAACTGCTTTTGCCATCTTTATTTATTGTTTAAACCGTTATTAATCTCCTTTTTAAATCACATCCAAATAGACCTCTCTTCAACTTCGCTGCCATCCCTATTGATCGTTTTAAAGTCGCCACGCCACTCAGTAGGCGTTTCAAACGACCTAAGCACTGTATTCACTAGCCCCAGCGCCCATAGTAAATTTTCTTTAGCCCTGGCATGGTAAGAAGTGCCCTTAGCAGCCAGCATTAATTTCTTTTTCCGCGCCATTAGTTCAATAGCATCTTCCAGTTCCCGCTTTTGTTTATCAGTTAGTACCATATACTTTCGGTTGTTTAGCTTCCTTATCAATCTGTTTTATTACATCAATGATCTCTACGGCCCCGCGCATCCCCATATCAAACTTTTCATTCCCCCACAGTAGGCAAAATGCAAGCGCATCAGCAGCCGTCATCTTTATCTTAAACTTATTCTGCTTGCCCTCTTTAAACTGCACTTGATTCACCATGTCCTCTAGCCGCCAGTACATGCCAGTCAGGTGTGCATGCAGCAAATGCTCATGATTATTTTCCGGCACATATGCGCCAATCATATATTCATGTATCAGGTACAAATGCTCCAGTCGCTGCCGGTTCACGACCACCTTTAAAGTTTCTATTGCCATAACCCCTTTTTATAATTCCTTTATTTGGTTTACCATATCCATTGCCTTCTTATATTGCTCGCAGAAGTAAACATCCTTCGTGAAAATCCGCTTCCGTGCCACCTCTATACCGTATATCGCCATCGTATGGTCCTTATATCCGGTTATCCTCGCTATCTGTGCCAGCTTCACATCAAAGCAATCATGCAGTATGATACACGTCACCTGCTTCAGCGTCACATATGGTAGTGTCCGCCTGCGACCACCCGCAAAATCCTCAAACTTCATCCCCATCGCCCGCGCTATCATGCTGGCAATAAATATCCCGTTGTTCTCCACATCCTTCATCAGCACTAGAGCGCATCGGCTACCCAGTAGCAGCTCCACCTCATCCTCAGCGCGCGTCAGTATAGCATTGAGACGCTCCACTGTCTGTTTATTCACCACCTGCATAGGTTGCTCCATATCTTACTTGATTAATACAATATCCCATCCCTTAGCCTTGGCATCCTGTCTTTCCTTTTCTGTAGGAAGCTCAAATCCATATTTCAAAGTCCCGTTTTTTTTATCAACCACCGCGTACCACATTATTGGATTTTTACCGAGCCAGCGAAGCCATTTATTGACATGCGGAAACTTCACATCACTCGCCCATAGCTGGAATACAATATTCTGATACAGCTCGTGCGTCACATAAGGCACGTTCTTCTTTACCCATTCCATATGATATGCCCTTTCCCTGGCCTCGTGATCGGCTTTGCTCTTTGCCCCCAGGGCCTTGTACCATGCTTTAAATTTTGTCCACATTGTTGTATGTTATTTTTTAAATTGATTAAGCTTCTTTTTACCCCAATACCGCCATGCGCCCTGGGTATTGTTTTCTCCCTCCCAAATGATGTACTCCTTCGGACCTACACCCCTTGCCCTTACAAAGGCCACAAACCCCTCAACACGCACCTTTATGTCTACATCGTACTCAATGTCACCGGCTAGTTTACCAAGCGGGAATTTCCCCTTGCTATGGCTGATGAATATGAATCCCTTGTTCGGGAACATTTCTTTCAGCCGCTTATATTGCCACATTTCTATTTCCCAATACTGAAGGCTGTCTATAACCACATATTTCGGGCTCTTCTTTTTCTTCAGCTTTTCTACCAGCGCATCATAGGTCATGTTGTGATCCCAAAACGTGATCTTTCCGCTATGCTCATCCAGCGTCAGGTTATCCTTAGCGCTTTGCTGCATAGTGTGCCTGTGTCCCTCCTCCGGTGATACATACATAACATCGCCGTATTTCATCAGTACCTTTAAGAACATCATTGTCATCCGGCTCTTACCACTTCCGCTCGGCCCGTATATGATCATCAGTATTTGCTCGGTCAATTGCCCGAAGGCCCTGGTGATCTCCGGAGGCAATCCCTCCAGCAGCTTGTATTTTTTACTCAGTAATTGATTCAACCCCAAACCCTTTGCCTTTCCACTCGCCCTTACCTTTTTCTTTACCGGTTGTATTGTATCCTGCATTTATAGCCCTGATAGTTGTGTGTGTTATAAAATCTATTACCGCAATTCCTTCACCAAATCCCGTGAGTAGCTATCCTCAAGTATATCAGCCAGTACATGCGGGTTATGTAGTGTTTGGAAATAAAATGTCCGCCGTTGAAACACGCCATCAAACGAGCTTTGACGGTAAGGCAAAAAAGCGCAACCCATCACCAACGTGCCATTATGGTATATCCCCATGTAGCCAGATCGGAGCCATTCCTTTTCGCGCAGATACCACTGCATTTTCCACCAGCCCCAAAACCCGGCGCTCATTATCACCGCCTGCCGGTCATGCTCGTGAGGCAGTACCCGGTTTATATAAGCGATACCGCAATAGAATTGAGTCTCACAATACGTCATTTTCGGCCAGTTAAGCAATTCCATCACCTGGTACATATTAGCGCCCATATATGCCTGCATCCGTTGCACCTGTGTTAGTGGTTTCATATATTAGATGGTATTACTTCAACAGGATGACTCATGTCTACTACCTCTGTTTTACCGGATGGCCATACTCTTACCCAACTTACCTCACCACATTCAGGGCAGCCTTTAGCCCCATCCCAAAAACCGCCAATGCACCTTACCTGGTCGCGCGTAGGTCTTATCGTTTCAATATCCTTAAAACAGTTAGGGCAATTATATATGGCTGTTTTCCTATTCGATTTCGCTTTATAGGCTGCCATGAATGCATCATACTTAGCCTTGAAATCTGCTAATTTTTTCTTTGTCATAAAATTGTTTTTGATTATTTTAAAAAAGGGGGCTTCAATAAAGGTTCCAACAGTATATTCGCCCCCTGATAGCGGCAACCCAAACCGCCATTCACAGTTATCGTTCACTGCTATTCCGCAGGCATATCATACTTCAACCGGAAGTTGTCTTCATTCACTTCCCACCTGCGCTCATCACACTCCCTGAAGAACGGCTCCAGGTAATCATGCAGCTCCCCATAATTCTCACATATTTCCAGCAGCAGCTTCCGCAGGCCGGTAGGCAGGCTGTAATGCTCAAAAAACGGCTTAAACCTCGTAGCCCTGCTAAGTACATGCACCACCTTTATCCCTGCCTTAAATCGGCGGTAGAATTGCGGCGCTGCGTCCTTGTCCCTGCGCTTATTGCCTTCCATCTTGCGCAGTAGTTGATCGGTGCCTATCAGTACAAGGCTGGCGTAGCCCTCAATCCCGTCATACAGCCCCTTTAGCATCTTCATCAGCTCCGCGCTCATATTCTCGCCCTCGTCAAAAATGATGATCGGGTGGCCGCCTGCCCTGCGTATGTCCCGCAGCTTTATCACTATCTGCCCGCGCCGCCAGGCACGCGTTCCCTTTTCAGGCACATTCAGTATCAGCCCCAGTTCCGTAAATATGTCGCTGATCCGCACCAGGTTGTCCAGTTTCAGCACGTAGGTATGCACCGGGTTCTTTATCTTAAATTTTGCTATGCAGTAACTCTTACCGCCACCGGTTTCACAAATGATCGTCTTAGCGATCCCGTTATCCTTGGCCTCCTGGAGTAGCGCCGCCACCTCCTGGAATTCCTTGGTCATTATAAAGTCCCAATAGCTCTTTTCCATCTTCACACCCACCACCTCCGCTATCCGGATGAAGTAAGTATCCTTTATCTCCACCTGTGCATTATCACCGGCAGCAGCCGTAAACTGGCCGTTCAGTATATTGCTCAGGTAACTCTGGTTTACCTTCGTCTGCTTTGCAAAGTCAGAGGCTGTCATCTTGTTTTCGTCCATGTACCCCTTAGCAGCGGTCGCAATGGCTTGTTTAGTTTCTACCTGCATGGTTGTTTGTTTTTATGATTAGTGAATTAATGGTTATCCTTATTGGTCGGGTGAAACTCATACGCCAGCGCCAGTGCTGTATTGTCCTCATGATCTACAGCGCAAACATGCCCTTTTCTCATATCATATTCCTCGCCGCACTTTCCACATATTTTCCATGCCTCGTGATTCATTGAGTGCAGCCCTTGGTCGGTCATACGCCGCACATATTGCTCGAAATCTGAATTAAGATTGCTGCTTTTATTTATCTTTATATCGCCAGGCACACCTTCCACCCACATTCCTATCCTCACTAGCATTCTCATTTCCCACATCAGCGTCAGAAAGTCCTCATGGCTCATTCTTTCTATTACATCAAGGGCTGCTGTCTGCAATGGCCCCTGCTCATCGCTTATCAGATTCAAAAATTGATCTACCTGCATAGTTGTATGTTTAAGTTTATTGATAACTACTAAAATCCACTTTAGAATCTTGGTACGCCCGCTGCTTCTCTTCCCAGGCTGCGGTATTATCCGCCTCCACATCTGCGATGCGCCTTTGTTCCTTTTTCTGTGTTAGCGCAAAGGCGTTATTCTTAGCCTTATTCAGCCTGTCCTTTTGCTGCCCTGCATAAGTCAGCCTCATTTTTAACGCCAGCTCGTCATCGCCCTCAAAATGGGTATCAAGGACCACCTGCCGTGTTATATCAGCATCGCTGGCCAGCGTTTGCATCACTTCAGCTTCCCTGTCCTTATTAAATTTGGTTACATGCGCCAGGTATTGGTGATCCTCCGGCAGCATGCTTGCTATATCCATCGGCACCGCACGTTTTTCATATACCACAAACCGCAACTTGCCGTCCGGGCTTTCCACCAGCGCCTTGCTCATATCATATTCATCCACCTTTACCTGCCAGTCCAGGTGCCTGTTCGCCCTGAATTGCGGCTCAAATGAGTCATAGGTATATTCCACACCCTTTATCGTCTTTATGATCCCTTGGCCGGTTATACTGTTCGTTTTGCCCACTGGTACACTAAAGGCATTCAGCCAGTCCATATCGTTCATAGGCGTATGCTGCACCGGCGCATATGCCGCCATAAAGGCATCCACCTTTTTAGCACGTTCGCGGTCTATGATCCGCTCTATCTGTTTTATCACACCTGCCTTGTCTGGGAAGCTGCCCTTCATTTTGTCCGTCATTTCACGGTTCACCTGGTTCGCCTTTTTGCTGTCCAGGTTAAAGCCCGTCCAGTTCGGCTGTATCTGGCAGTACTCCTTGTTCAGGTACATGAAGTAAGGTTCTATCACCTTTGCCTTACTATTGCCCACCCTGGCAGGCACATATAGGTTGGTTATTGCCTGGTAGAAGGGGACAAGGTTTCCGTTACCATAATTATCGCTCTGTAGCTGTGCAGGCCGGTAGTAATTCCCGAAAAGTTCCTTGGTATGTAGCAGGGCGTTCCTGTTTGCCTCCCTGATCAGGTCCGTATTCTCCTGTTCGCCTATCGCGTAGCCTACAGGGTATTTGTTAAATGCATCTATCACTATTACAGCCGTCAGGCGCTTATAATCCACTACTTTGTGACCCTTTTTATTCACTCCGGGCTGCTGGTACATCAGTTCCACCATCCAGCCGTCCAGCGTCCAGTACTTCATAGCCGCATCTGGCGCTTTACGCTTCATCTGCATCGCTATTTCGTTCCGGTATATGTCCGTGCCCCGGTTCCCCGATGTGGTTAAATGCTTATTTTCACTCATAATATCGTGGATTCGCGCTCTGGATAACGTTTTCCAGCCATTTTGCTTAAAAATGTAATTCACGAACTTGGCTACCTGCCCTGCATCCAGATTATTGTGTAAGCTTTGCGTGTGGCGGATTATAGCTATTTGCCTCTTAGCCAGATCAGGGCAATACCCCCCTGTTTTCTCTACACTTTTTTGCACTAAAACCGCTTTTTGAGGTTCATTTTGCATCATTAGCCCCTCGTTTATACCCACCGCTTCCTGCAAATACCCCGCATTTACGCCCTCGGTTATCTCCATATCTGCGCCCAGGGATGGCACTTTTCCGATCTTCGCCGCATTCTTATTCCCAAAAAGCGGGTCAATCAGGCTATCATAACCGCCCGTTTTATATCCCTCTACCTTCGCCATCAGCCTTTGATAAGAAGAAGGAAAGTCCCCCGGCAGCACATCCAGACCGGCATAACCCTTTAGCTTCCCCCGTTCCTTTTCCAGGCTTATCAGCTCCTGCACATGTATATAAAACTCCGTCAGCATCAGCCCCAGTTCCTTTTTTATGGCCGCTTTCTTATCCTTCACACCTTTCAGCATATTCAGCCAGCTTGCCGCCCTGGTATACTGGTTCACCCTATCACCCGGCAGGCTAAGGTTCGCCCCGTACCGGTAACCCCTGAAATAATCACACGCCTTCCAGTCACTTTCCACCATCGCCAGTATCGGCGTCCTCGCTACCAAGTCATACGGATTGCCAAACCTAACCTCCACGTCACGTTTCCTCGCCGGACTCAGTTTATCAAACCCAACCAACACCCGCCGCTTATCGTCCGGATCATCAATTATATTCCAGCAATTTGAATCCCTTCTTTTTGCACACTTAATCGTTTCCTCATTCATCCCGCACTCAACACATTCACTAATGGTCAGGTAAAGGCTATTTTGTATAAGTTTCATATGCTTTTTAATTTGGGTTATGCCATTGGCACTAATTCCTTAGCCGCCTTCAACAGCTTATTTTCCTCTTCATACAAAAACATGTAAGTAGTCATGATCTCCTCATTTTCGGCATCTCCGCTTATTACTGCATACACATGGTCCGTTGAATAGTTGGTCAATTCTGCCACATTTTGAACCCTTGCAGCCACTTTTGCGCTCCTTTTACGTTTTTTATCCATACTTTTGATACCTTGTGTTTTTACCACTATAAGTGGTTACAAATATTGTCCATAAAATCGACTTGTCCAAATATTCGACAAAATATTTTTATTAACAATGATATGCACATCGGAAAAAACCTAAAATATTTGCGTAAAACTCGCAACCTTACACAGGATAAAGTATCGTCTGTGTTGGGTTATGTGAGAAATACGCTATCAAATTGGGAGACTGGAATTACAGAGCCGAGTATAGAAATAATTAAAACATTTGCCGACTTTTATAATGTCGATATTGACGACATTGTAAACAAAGATTTATCCGATGCACACCTAATTTCAAAAACAGAAGAAGGGAAAAACAATAACAATGCACACCTAAATGCACACGGAAATGCACACCTAAATGACCAAAAACAACAAAAAAGAGGCATCATAAACGAGCCTAAAAGCACCTATAATAACGAATTAAACGAATTAGTGAAAATGAAACAGATCATCGAAGCAAAAGACCAGGTAATTAAATCCCAGCAAGGAGAGATAAACGCACTAAGAGCCGCGCTACAACACGCAGAAGCCCGTTTACAGGAACCTCAACAGTCAAAAAGAAAGGCCGGTTAATACCTTTAAACCCTCTACCTGCCAAACCATTGGCTGGCCCTCCACACATTAGTACCATTATTGGCATAAAAAAAGGCGCTATTACGCGCCTACAGTGCTTTCCATGCCTAAAATCCAACCTATACCCATCAAAACCTTTAAAAACCCCTTTAAAATCCAACCGTAATACAACCAAATCCAACCTCCCTACACGCTTTGTTTTATTCCCACCTCCCTCCCAAATCCCCCGAAACCCGCGCCCCTTGTGCGAAAAATGCACTTTTTACACTTTATTGTTTTTATACGCTTGGAATTACCCCCCATAAAAGCACA
>Ga0302186_10000383_pt1 | contig 40146 bp, 31 predicted proteins | sample II_Bog_E1_2_FD_198782 | JGI IMG/M metagenome (GOLD analysis project Ga0302186, IMG submission 198782) | Peat permafrost microbial communities from Stordalen Mire near Abisko, Sweden - II_Bog_E1_1 | ecosystem: Environmental > Terrestrial > Soil > Wetlands > Peat | place: Sweden: Abisko... | reverse complement strand
CACTTAAGATGTATCTACAGGAAAAATCTCAGAGAGTCAGCGAACTTGAGGAAAAATTGGGGCAGGTCGACATGCGGAAGAGGAAGTTAGAGCATTACGAGTCCAAAATTAAGGAGTCCCATGATTTCCTTAAAGATCTGGAAACACAGACGCAGAGGCTAAAGGAGGAAACTTAGGCCAAAGATGCAGTAATCTTAGAAAAAACTAAAAGTATCGCTTAGTTGTAACAGACAATAAACTCATATGAGGACAAATTAAGGGCCATTGAAGAGTCATTACTGCGATATTCATAAGAAAGAAAGTGCTTACAGGAAAACAATGAAAAATTAGCGAGGTAAAGCAGGCAATGGAAATAGTCCTACGAGCAATTGCTGCAAAAGAGCGAAACAGTGCAGCAGATGGAAATACAACTTAGGACATACACTGCGATGGTGGAAGATCTCAACCGAAAAAATATGGAGCTCACAAGCACCAATTAGCAATTTAAGATCACATGCACCACTTTATAAAAGAATACAGCTCGACTCGCAGAGATATAGAAAGACAATCAATCCCTGCGGAGGGATATTAAGGACCGAGATGAGCGTATAATTGAACTTCAAGGAAAAGAGAAAGCCTTCCGACACCTCGAATAGTGCTACACTAAATTGAGGAAGGAGAAAGATTAGGTTTTCTTGAAACTACAGGATAAGATTAAAGAAAATAAGCATTTAGCGATGCAGTTAGATGAATCTTTGAGAAAAATTACCATTTTGTAATAATAAATTTGTGAGATTGAGGATGAAAATTCAAGGACAAAAGAGAGGGGAGAAAAGATAGACTTATTGATGAAGTAAAACAACCGCCTGAACAGCAGTCTAATTGATAAGGTCAATGACATCGAAAAGTTGCAGTTTCGTATTAATCATCTGGAGAGCAAGTTTACTAATGCTAACAATGAGGCTGCAAAGCAAAAGACGCTCGCTGAGCAAAGGGAACAACAAATAAAGGAGATGGAAGTAGAAATTGATGACATCAGGACCAGGTACGAAGCAGAAACCAATTCCCGGATTCAGGTTGAGGACAAATTAGTGAGAAGCAATCAGGAAATATTGGCTCTTAGATTTACTATTAATAAACTTGAGCAGGAAAACGAACAATCAAGGATTGAGATCGAACAGAGCAATGACAAACACGATGAGGAGGTAAGAGAAGTCAGAGCGGAATTAATAGTGCTGTAGGAACACAAAAAATAGACTGAAGAAATGCTGGAAGAGTCCAAGAAAAGGATAGACATCCTTCGAAATTAGGTGGATGAATGCAAATTGTAATTGGAAGAAGCAGACAAGAAGGAAAAGGAGCATTTTTCAGCCATTGGCAACCTCGAAAAGGAATTGATAAGTCTCCAAGATCAAAATTAGAAACTGAGGGAAACCAACAGCTCCATGAGCGCTGCGGCTCTCAAGATAAAAGAACTTTCTGAGTTCATTCTCGGCAAGCAAATCAGTTGATCTGTTAATTAAGCTGATAATTATTCAATAATTTGGTCACCTTGTGAAATATTTTAATCTCCTTTTAAGATAAACTTTATTGGTTTCGATTATTAGAAGTAGTGGGAAAATGCAATAAATTAAATCATAAATTGGTGCACAATGACTCCTTTGGTTGCAATATCGGGAAAAAACTGAGATGTACTTCAGAGAGGTGCTGAACAGCACTTTCCAAATCTGCACGGTAGCTGTCAACTCCTTTTTTGCTCAGCAGCTGATTGTTTCCCAACAGCAGAGTCAACGCCTTCAATCCTTTTTGCAGTTCTTTGAGTTGTCCCTTGATGATACAATAAATCATGCATCCAATGATGTCATCCTTCTCTAGTGAAGATACATGTGAAAATGATCGTCTCTCAGCAATTTTCTTATGATTGCCCTCGATCTCATTCAGAAAAGTAGACCGTATTTATTTCAGAAGGGCTATACGTTGATGGATTCTAAATTCTTACGAAAAAGCTTTAATTTTCAATGTTGTTTGCTATAACTGATTTGCCTAATCTTCGGAATCAATGTACTGTTCATTGATGTCCAGCGTATTAAAATCAAAGTTCATATAGACTCTCTGCTCATGTTCCATTCCTTTCTAAATTTTCAGTAGGGGTAATAGTTTGAATGTGTAGATCTCACGCCAGTTCTTTAAGGAATTTATGATTTGATGAGCACTATCTTCATAGATAAAGTCGAAAACTCCTCCCTTGGCTTCATGGACGGAGAGTGCAGATCGAAAATAGTGATTGGTGACATTAGCAATGAGATTGCGTTGTTTATTATATTCCTGTAAAAAATATTCTTCATTTTAAAACTGATGGAGGAGCATACACCGACTCCAAATGGCCATCAAGGAATAAAGCAAAACGTTCTTCTGCCATTCTTTTTGCATTTCCATATCTATCTCACTTAAAGGTTTGTATTTGAGCGACTATTGTAGATAATTTAGAAGTGACAGTCTCTATTGAATTTTTATCTTTAGCTAAGGTAACATAGATCTAAGGAAGTCAATAGTGCGAATTTTCACTCCTAAGGGGTCTTCCGAATATATTTTGCCCAAGGCCTATAGTACAAAGTCGACTAGACTCTCAGTGTCTTATCTTTTTTAAACTGTAGAATGAAACTTTATGAGGTGACGTGGACTGAGAGTATCAAAACAACGTTCCTCACACTCCTATTTATTTTTGAGGACATAGTTCCTAAGACTTCTTTTTTTGCGGACAGTGGGAGATGAGCTAGGGCTTGTTGTAGTGTCGCTCATGTATCAGAATGTAGATATCAAAGCAATTATACAATACGCCAGTAAATGCAAAATCTAAGATTCAAGTGCATAACAAGTATATATGAAGCAAGAATAAGCGGCTTTGCAAGTAATCAATAAATAATACGCTACCACTAATTTGAAGAAAAATCCATTTAGCAAGTTGATAATTATCATACATCATTATTATATTGATTCTTTCAATAATTTAAAAGCAATATCATAATTCCATTTTTTCTGTCACGTCCGTGACAGATGATCAAATATGATCTTTTAAGACAAATCAAGGGGTGCATTATTTTATCATCAAAAATTCTATATTTTACTATCTTTGTTATTTTATCTCTAGTCTTTTGATTTAAGTCTATATTCCTCGTCTGCTCTTCTCTCATGCCGCACCTTTACGATCATCATTTCTCTATTTGCCATGATTAATTTAAATAATGCTAAATAATCTGTTATTTTGGACGGCAACCATAGTAATTTTCATTCAATAAGGCTTCGCAACGATGTAAATAATGAAGATAAGTATTGATATAGCATACAAAAACATAGAAACATTTAATTGGAGCTCAATGGCTTATGTTATGAAAATAAGGAATCAAAAATCAGCGTTCACACGGAATTATTTGTCTTCCTTCGAGTTCATCACACCCGCTTTCTGATATTCTCCTACTCTCCTTTCGAAGAAGTTTGTCTTTCCTTGCAGGGAAATCATCTCCATCCAATCGAAAGGATTTTTGCTGTTGTATACTTTAGGCACTCCCAAAGCCACCATTAATCTGTCCGCCACACATTCGATATACTGTGTCATCAGCTTGCTGTTGATGCCGATCAAATCACTAGGCAAACTCTCAGAGATAAACTTCTTCTCAATGGTAACTGCCTCCTTGATGATGCCTTGAATAATTTCAGGGCGCAGTTTGTTTCTGAGAAGAGAGTAGAGGTGGCAGGCAAAGTCAGTATGAAGGCCCTAGTCACGTGAAATAAGCTCATTGCTGAAAGTCAGTCCAGGCATAAGGGAGCGTTTTTTAAGCCAAAAAATGGCGCAAAATGATCCGCTGAAGAAGATTCCCTCCACAGCCGCAAAGGCAACCACTCTTTCATGAAAACTTTTTTCCTGGTTCATCCACTTCATGGCCCATTGAGCCTTTTCCCGAATAACATCAATGTTAGTGATTGCAGAGAATAGATAATTTTTCTAGTTAACATCTTTTATATAGGTGTCAATGAGCAGGGAATAAGTTTCAGAGTGAATGTTCTCCATTGCCATCTGGAATCCATAGAAACAGCGGGCTTCTGGAATCTGCACTTAGGTGCAAAACTGTTGTGCTAGGTTTTAAAGAACGATTCCATCTGAAGCTGCGAAAAATGCCAGCACGTTTTTGATGAAATGTTGTTCCTTTTCGTTGAGTTTTTGCCAATCTTTGAGGTCCTGGCAGAGGTCGATCTAATCAGCAGTCCAGAAGGAAGCGAGGTGTTTCTTGTACATTTAAAAGATGGAGTGATAGTGGATGGGGAAGAGCACAAAGCGGCTTTAGTTGGGTGTGAGGATGGGTTCTGTTTGTTCTGTGGTAGTGAAGAGAGAGGCGGTGTTCATGCAAATTTAAACTAATTATACTGCAGCTAATTTAAATCGGATAAGTTATCAAAATAGCCGGCTTTTTTATTTTTAATTTGGAAATAGTATTTATTTTATTATACTCACCCTTCCTTCCAACTTGAAGGCAAACTCAAATACACATTTAAACTGAGATAGTAGCACTTTTATCAGATAAAAACACAATAACAATTGATTCAATTTGTGAATAGTGATTGTTCGATGCCAAATCAAACTACTTCCGGCAAAGTAGTCCGTTTCTGAAGTGAGTCATTGGAATGTAAATAAATAACGCAAATTATTCGAGATGATTGTAAATTATTTTATTGGTCCTTGAAATAATGATTTATAATGTTGTAAAACAGATATATCAGTCAATTTAATTATATCAGTTTACCTCGATAATAGGTGGATATTTATTTGATTGAATCATGACTACAAACATCATTCCCTCTCGCCTCTCCACTAAAATGATGCTGAATCAACTAAACTTTGCATTTATGGATCATAATTAATAAACGCTGCGGGATAATTCAGCACCCATCTCTTTTACTGAGTTGTTATCATAAGAAGACTCTGCCATTCGCCAGTTAGAAGATTTATAAAATGTCCAAAGGAAGTCCGTCAAGCGAAGAACCACGTATCAGAAATACAGTGAATAGCTAAAAAAGTAGATAATATTTAGCATTGATGTATCAATTGAAAAGGGGTGCTCCTACTATCAAATAATTAGATAACTCGCAGATGTGCATTCCACGAGTCGCAAAAATATTCAACGTTGGTACTCAAATGCCAAAGAGTCCAAGGCTGCTTAGAATAGAGGAAAAAAGGCAATGTTCCCTAAGATGGAGGAAAAATTGATTGAGTTTATTAACCTCAACCATCCTTCGATAACGAGGATGGAAATAATAAAAAAGGGAAGAGAATTGGTTCTATAGTGTTATGGAGAGTAGTAATTCAACAGTTTTCGAGGTAGTAATCGGTGGTACTATAAATTTATAAATCGTCATGCTGAATTGAGATAGTTTTGTTCGAAATAATCGCCCACTAGTAAATGAAACCAATAAATTGAAGCATCAGTGATTGAGTATAATTATTTATATTGCTTATGAAAGATTACCTGCAACTTAATAACAAATGTACAAAATTAATCTATATTTTTGAGGTACTTCCCAAATCAACTATTCATTTCTTTTAGTGGTATATATTCATCCATCAGCCACTGGAATAATAATCATCGGTTGTATGAATTCAACCAAACTTATAATTAAATGTCGCCTCCCTTCAATCTAATATCTCTACTTTTTCTTATCACCACGATCTTTTGCTCAATTCAATTGTGTAATCCTTTCTCTAGATTAGATCACCTTTAACTGACTCAAATCAACACAGCATACACTCTCGCCTTTAGTAATGCATTCGCTAACACTCCCAATTTCGCTTTTTGTATCCCATAAATCATATAGACATCGAGACAGCTACTTTCTATGGCAGTCAATTTAGCATCACATACGATAGCGCTCTCACTCAAGTCACAACAACCAATATTAATATCAGTTTTATCGTTCTGAGACAATCAGAATTCAAATCGACCGAAATCATAAATCTAGCTTTGCTAGTAACCGATTAAAACCCTCTTTAATTTTGTGTGGGCCTAGTGCAAGTTTACTTGAATAACACAAGTATAATTTCAATTCCTAATGTGACTATTAGTTCAACCAGTGAAATTGAAGTTTATAGCCTGAGCTATCCCCTCGTGTGGACCAAGACGACTGATTTGCAAAAAATTTATCTTAGCATCAGCAAATACTCAAGTTTATATGCCAGCAATGTGACCTTCGCTTACATCTATTATACCAACATATTCGTTGGCTAAAACGTAATTGCCCTCTTTCAAGACATAACTGAGACTATATATGACTATTTCATCCCCTATTAAAACTTCGCCTTCGCTCCTTCTTCAGCAAACGTGATGCAAGCCCTCAAGCAGTACGATTCTTCAGCAGTGCCCTTCATGAATAGCAAACTGACTATCGTATACAATGGATTTGCTGGAACGTTAAATCAACTCTAAATCGGCTATACATTTCCAAATGGACAGCCTGTTATTTTTCGGTCTGATGTGCTGGTCTTTAATTCTTCTTTCAGCGGATGCAGTGAGGGGAGTTTTCTTTACTATCCTGTTTTCTTTTCAACGTTGCCATTCAACTGCATTCCCTGTAGCAGCTTGTGCGCATCCTGTGCACCCATTAATGCCACTAGTACTAGTCTTACGAATGCGAACAGTTGTCTCAGCTGTTACTATCTTCGATATCTCAACAACTCACTCTCTCTTAATGGTAACTGTCTATGCTATACTGGATTATCAGAAATCAACGGTACCTGTCAGCCTTGTGAAGCAGGTTGCCTGCAGTTCCATGTAACTTATGTGGAATCTACAACTCAATCAAATTTTTTGCTATTTTACAGTATGGGTAACGTGAATGAATAATTGCAGATATCCAATAATCTCTTGGTGTATGTAACCGGCCAGTCAGTTCCTTACAGTGCGAACCAGCAAGAAGCAGCTGTTTATGTCATATCTATCGACCTTAGTTATATTGATCCATGCTCGCAAAACGGCTGTGCTGTTATGTTTTATTATCAGTTCCCCAATATGGTACTCACCGTGGATGGCTCTAAATCCTTATCCAATAATAATGTTACCGTAACAATATCCAACATACCCGATTACTACAGTTTGATTCCCGGAGAACTACAGCAAGGGTTTCAAATATTGGGGTTAATTACTGCTGGGAGCTATATGGGAGGCTACAGCAGTCTTTTCAAGTTACTCTTCGAGTTGTAGCAACTAATTGACGCTCACAAGTACCTCAACCTAACAATACCTATTATCTTCAATCAGCTTCTTGATAATCTCTTCTACTTCCGCTTTCTCGACATCACAAACCTGATTCCGTGGGCAGATCAAGTCTCCATTCAAAATGTAGCTCCAAATGATCTGGACGTCTATGGGCAGCCTCGCTTCATGTATTACTAGAACGGACTTAACTTTTATAAGAACACCATAAACGCCATCATAACCTGCTGTTGTATTCTAATGATTAATTTTATCATGTTTCTAATACTGAGGATACTTCCTTTCGATTTCACTCACAATCTAGCATAAAAAATGAACGTCCGGAAAATGGTTACTGTTCATGATACTTTGTAAAATTTGGAACTGCCTGTCATGATATATGCGATTAGTCAATTGCAGCTAATACTCTTGCACTCCCATCTCATCTGGATTTACTGCATGACTCTACTACTATCTACAGTGGCGCTGGCTGCCCCCTTTCTGGTGGTAATATATATTTACCACCATCGGCATATCAAGGAAAGAATTCATATTTACGAAGATCTCATGCAAGATAACGCAATGAGCCAATCCATCACTTACATCTATTACATCTTCAACTTCTATCGCAAGATAATAATTGCCCTAGCCCTTTCGCCATGGCTGCCTGGAGTGGTCCAAATTTATGTGATGCTGACTGTCAATTTTATCCATCTGTTCTTTCAGATGTATCTCATTGCTGTCCGGGCCTTTAACAGCAAGATGAAGATCATTATCCGACTCATCTACAGTTTATGTATTATCACCCTAGAACTACTCATTTTGATCTATAATATCAGCACTTATGATCCCAATACCATGATCAATATTGGAATGGCTTGTCTCTACATGTCAATTACCACCACTCTTTTGGGTATGGCAGACGTCACAATTAAGATGATCTAGTTATTCTGTCAGCAGACCAAAAAGAATATGAAGGTATCGAGTTAACTGCAATTGCCACAACCAGAAATGCTTAAATAGTTCCAATTAAATATTATTTGCAAAATAGGAGACGATCTCGCCAGTACTAAGGCTGTTCCTTTCAGGGCACATGGCATTGATGACAAAGAACTCGTAGAAACTACTTTTCATAATAAGGATTAGAGTTTCTCAGAATGCATCAGCGTAAAGATAATGGACAAGACTAAATTAGATGTGGGCTCTAATGATCTTGTCTTTATTGATGAAGAGTGGATGGGCGTGTACCCACCTTAAAAGCAGAAAAATACTCGTCTTCCAAAATCGAAAATATAAGCAAAAACAAAAACAATAAACAAAGCATAATTCTCATCATAAACTGAGTTGTATCATATTACTCCATAAATGTAAAAGCATGTGAATGAGATGTAAAAAAACAGCAAAACCCAAACAGTCGTAGCAAATTAACTCAAAAAAACAAGCAAAGAAATAGTGCAGGTATCAAAGAAGCTGTAAAAAAGTGAATAAAAACAAATATAGGTGGGCGCATCAAAAAGAGTAGGAAGTATTAAAGATAGGAGAAGTAAGGTTACTCAAATAAAAAAGTAGAGCAAAAAATAGCATATTTTGATGATGAAAGATATCAAATAAATTTCCATGTAAGAAATAGCGGATTAAGTTGTTTTGCATTGATTAGTTAACAAATTATATTTCAGAACTGGCATTTATTATACATGAGATCATTTCATTAAGGATAAGCACAAAAGCATTATAAAACAAACTGAATTCATTTGTTTCTTATCGTATTTATTACAAACTCTTTGATATTATAAGATGAGCGAGGTTGTATTGCAGCAAAGCAGACTGCTTTGCTATTTTTAAATTGACAACTCTCTTAAAAAGTCAACAGTGTAAGCTATCTTCCAGCCTGAAACCCTTCCTATTTTGATCTATCACTATCATTATCCCTCAATTATATACCCCATCCTATATCAACACTACCGCCCTTACTTTGATAGTACAGTCACCTAAAACCATATCAGAATCAAGTTTAATAATAAAGAGCTTCCTTCTGATTTACCTATGGGGCTACAACTTAGTGAAAATGCCAAAGTAATTGTTACAATTAGTCCGATGCCTTGCCGCAATGGTTTTTCAATGATAGTTGATAGTTGGAAAAGAGGTTATACAATTGTTAACTAAAACGACAGATGCAATTATGTCAATCATATAATGAATAAATACCAGCAACGTTAGCTTTACGATCTCCATGTTAAAGGTCATACTCACGGACTCAATAAAATTGCAACCTACTAAGGGAATAGAATTGCAGTAAGAATATACTTTGAAGGAAACATTGTTGAGAGAAGATAGGCTAACCTTGGTCAGTCCATTGGTGAATTTTTCATCAAATAATTTGGGGATATTTTCAGTTCTGGCCTAAACTACCGAATTCTGACTCATGGAATTGTCGTGGATTTAAAAATGAATTTGAAGTAACTTTTGGAGGACTGGAACTACAACGATGGATATTGCTATTTGAAAATTGTTTCTTGATTGTGCTAAATTATAGATTTCTGTCTTTATTGATATTTTTATTTGTCTCAGCATTATGCAGTTAAAATAGTTTTGTCTCTTTACCATTCGTCTTTCTGGCATTCTACGAAAAAGGACAATCCGAAATAGATTGATTTGATGTGGCAGTTACAAGAATGAAAGGAATGAAAGATTATCATCAAATTCGATAATTCTAATTTGTATTAATACAAGAATTGGAAAATGATCGGGCTACCGTTTACAATAGCAATCGTGCTGCTATCAATTGCAATGCTGATTTCTAAATTTCAGGATGCCTCCACTAAATTTATGGTGGCTTGCTACTCGATGGTTGGTACTTGTGAGACAGGATCTCTCATTTTAACTTTGGTTCTCTACATTAACAATGCAAACAGCACTTAATCGGTAAAAATATTACTGATTTTATCACTGTCACTCATCTACATTATAAACTTTCTCGGGTTTCTCATCCTCACCCCGTATTTATTATCCGATCGTAAATTTACGAAGTGGGCAAATCGGAGGGCAAGGCGGGAGGATTGCCGTTTTAACTTATTCTGGTTTCATTTGATCAATGTTTTCTCGTTCCTAACCAACTACAAATTAAAGATGGTGGTATTTTCAAGGTTGTTTTCATTTAACTGTTTTGATGGTCAACTTGAAGATATAAACAAATTTAAAATATTCAACGTGTTGTCCTTCATTGGTCTGGTGCCAGAGGTAATTTTTATCTATTGCGGGGTAGTTACAATAGCAGGATTGGATAGGACTAACGGCTTATTTATGCCCCTTGTGGATGCTCTCGTTATTTTTGTCTTGAATATAATCTTATCAATGGTAGTCTCAAAGAAGGAGATAGATTTCTTCACCGAATAGTTGTAAGGAGTTTCCCTCAACCAGATTTATAACGTTGCAGATTAATAATTTCAAAGTGGTGCCATTATGATGAATTAACAGAAGAAATCACAATAAAATAGAGATGTTAACCGTTTTAAACTTGAGGATATATCCGAATATGATGAATTTGCTTATAGGACCACCAAAAGAGAAAGGAAACTCAAAAAAAGAGAGTTCAGTATTCATCCCAATGAAGAAGAAGTATGCCAAGCTGACAATATCTCATCAGAAAATACAGGAAATATCGAAAGTGAAAGGGAGAAGCAATGCGAACTTGAGGAGGAAGAACGACAACCAAAATAATCACCACTATCTCTTGAAAAGATACGAACCAATAATTAGCATTAACCTTTGCCCAACATTTTTAGTTTCAGATGTTAAGAGAGAGCCAATAACACCGATACTAGATAAACTCAGATCAATCAAGCGGCTAATTCAATTTAGCAGGTTGTTATTTTTGACCAAAATTTAAACGATGAGTCAGAGGATTACTATTCATCAAGATAGAACTAAGAGATCTTAGGAAATCGAATTGCAAAGCCATAACATTTAGTCGACCTTCCAATATTTCCAGATTTAGAGTCAAAAGCATCTGAAAAAATGAGTGCTAGCAATGCTGATAGTGCAACAGGTTTATAAGTGTAAACTCATATTAGATTATCTGATTACCTTCAAGCGAACAGATAGAAATAATCCAAATAAACGTAGATCTATAATCAATTGAGGAGGCAAGATGAAGCGTTAAAATCTTCATAATCTCAATAGCTGCCCAAGAAGAATTTATATAATCATAGCAAGAGTCTCAAGTAATAATAAAAAGACTCTCTTCCAGTCAAAACCCAGCCCAAATAATTAACTAATCAGAATGCTTATAATCCAGTAACATCCCATATGCCGATCAAGAAAAACATTAACAATGACAATAATTAAAAACGAGGGCGTCTCCGAGAGTCGAGGGAAGCTAATACTAAAGTAGGCGTCAATTAAAATCACGAATAAAAACCCATTCGAAGCAAAAGTAAATAATGGGTGAGAAATAATTACCCGATTAGCACTTTCTCTTCCAAAAATAAATTTAATTTGTAACTGGGGAGAGGTCGTGAGAGAGAAAGCTCAAATGATGATTAAGGGATTAACTAATCAAAAGATAAATCAAAACAAACATTTTTGAGTGAGGGACGAGTATTAAAAGAACACAGTTAAATTCTACTTCATCCTGAGTTCGCTCCTAATTCACTATTTATGGCCAATTTTAAAAGTAAAGCTTAATTTACTAAAATTCCCGAACAACTGTCAGCTATAAATTAAATTCCTCCTCAGCCAATATAATTTCTGTTGTCGATAACCCCAAAATAATCCTCAGCAATAAAAGAGAGAATGAGGCGGAAATCAAATTAAGGTAGTGAAGTTTATGGTCGCAGGAGTAGTTCTTCTGGAAAGATAAATGAAAGGATAGAGATGATTTCTAACCTAAAGGCTAGTAAATCGTGCCAAAAGAAGATGTCCTCTCTCTAAAAGATTTACCTTCAAAAAGTCCAAAATTGATATTTTAATGATGCTTATAATGCTTGTTTGCTATTATAATATCTAATGATAAGATTAGTTAAATATCTGAAGAGCGAGCACTTTAAAAATAAGATCTATCATGGGGCCATATTATTATTGCTAGGCTCATCCATTTACTTTATGACAGGGCCACTGATTAAACCAAACCGAGCCGAAACCGCAGGATATGATGGCTATGATGATGATTGATTCATAAAATATTTAATATGTGAACAATTTAATATCGGTTGATCAGAAGAGATAAAACAAATTCCAACGACTGCTTGTTGCAACCTAATTACTTTCCTTGCATCGTCCACATAAATATTTATTTCATATTGCAAACTCATTTAACAACTTTAATTGTTGAAAAGTCTACTAAAATCTTTAAGGATAAAGTGCCTAGTCACGTGAATCTATATGGTTAAATTAAAAAACCAAATTAAAAAATGTTTAAATGCTAAAAATGTTTAAAATGATAAATAAATGCATTGCTTGCAATGACTATTTGTATAGGCCCTTCTACTTTAACTCAAAGTTGACGCTGCTTAATTGTCCTTATTTATTTTCCCTTCAATATCTTCTATTTGTTTCTATATATTCTTCCAATTTATCTAAAATTGATCTTCTAAGAATCATATCATAAAATGGAAAGCAGTTTCACCACTGATGAAAGAAAGCCATTGAGCTAAACTATCCAATCAGCACTTAAAAATGTCAATTAAAATAAACTCAAAGAATTTACCCAAGCCTTGTTTCCAGTAGTTACTTCTAGTAATGTTTACGAATGGTTTTAACATAGTCTCAGCACTTTCTATGAGATTAGATTATGCAAACAAATAGAAATGACTGCCATAACAAAATAATTATTGAATAAGAGTTAATAATATGGACCAGAGGTTAAGCAAGCTATGCAGGCTCTGCTTCTAGGAGAGTTTTGTAGTCAACTGAAAGCAGTCATTTTAACCAGGGAAAGAGTCATTCAAAATAAATAAAAAGATAAAGATGATCGCAAGACAGATATCATTGATATCACAAAAAAGGATTATTCTAAGCCCACAAGGGAGAGCAGTCTTAAGTCAGGCAGTAACAAACAAGCTGACACAAGAAAAACCTTTTCAGGCGCCAATTCGGAGGTGGACTATGTAAACAATTTAGCTGACAGAGGTATCTGTATATGCTAGAAGGAAGTAATAATTAAATAAGGCTCAACATTCTGTTGTGTGCATTGCGGCTCACATTACCATCTCGAGTGCATGAAGAAAAAAGCAGGAACAAAGTATTGCGTATATTGTCATTTGAGGCGTCTTCTGCCTAATCGTGAAACCAAAAAAGTACTGTTCATGGGAGTGCTACGTAAGGGAAAAAAGAGGCACTAATTTACAATTACTCTGCAGGAGGATGATTTATCAATGAAATACAGACTACAAGTACGCTGCTTTCGTGTTAAATAGACCACTCAGTCATTCATTTTGTTTCCCGATTACGCTAACATTGCTATAAATAACTACTCTGTCAAATAATTTGTGCCTCTACATCGGCAATCCAGCCTTAAATATCGAAAAGATGAGCCATTCTTTGCCGAGATTAAGCATCTTATACCCAAAGATAATAAACTTGTTATTACCGAACGTATCCCTGCAAAAGAAAATCGAGAAGAAAGGCTTGAACCATAAAATCATGTTATAGGCTTTTTTATGATCGAAGAACGCAAAATAGAACCGCTTTTAAAGGATATCATTGCTACTTGCCTTACATCCTTCGAGGAGTCGAAAAATATATTAGAATTGGCATTTCGGGTGTTTAATTCGTCAGGTAACGATTAGGTAACTTGCTAAGTGCTGAAAATACCTTTATCGTGCACTCTCAGCTCATAAAAGATTCGCTATCCTGCTAGAGGCATATTCTGCACGCATTTTCATTGTTTTGATTTATACAACTACGTGATGATGACTTCTCAATCGGCAAATCCTCGATGGATGTGTCCTCTGTGCAAGTTGCCCTGCTACTCTTTCAAGATTGACAGTATACTCTTGGCCATCTTATAAGAATACAAACAATATGCGAAGGTGACAGAGGTTATGTTTTTTAAAACTGGATAATTTACAGTGCACGCTGGCGATGATTTGGTCAAAGAAAGAATAAATAATATCCATTAACTTCCGATATAAAATCAAGGAAAGCGCGTAGCTGATCAGTTGGTCGAGCCATAAAAAAAGAAAAGGAGACTGGTCGTTATCCCATAGAATTCTAAGGTTATCTCCCTTGACGAGTGATTAATTGGTACTGTATTTGTTTGCAACAATAATAATATATATATAACTTAAGACAATCATCAATAAGAAATCAAAGAAATATAATGCAAACAATATTTGGATTGCATTTTCAGGCATATAGAGTGAGATAGAAGTTCATCAATCAAATTCGGTTTATTTAAAATACCACGGACTGATATCTTAACCCAGAGACAAAATATTAATTTTGCAGTTGGACTTTGAGTAAATTATGTTTTTTCCAGAATGCTTCAGCTTATTTATAGCCTCCTTCGTTGAAGAAAGTTTACTCGATACGATCATTTATTTAAATTACCGATATTCCTTTTGCTTACGAGGTTTGTCTATTGATCTGCGCAGTCCTATCTTATTTTCAGAGCATATTTTAGTTGCTTATTGATTAGGACTAGGACTGGGTCCAATTGGAAATCTGATAATGGCTAATAGAGGTTCTTTTATTTCTTTCTCTTAGCAATTTTTCACATTTTTATCTTCTTCTGCATAATAGCAAATCTATCTGTTGATGTGATACCTGTTGAGTATGCTCTTAATAAGTTTGCTTCTCTTTTATGTTTCCTTGTCTTTCAACTTTTGCTCATATGATTTTATCGAATGCAACTTTTATGATTTCTTGTCAGACAGCATATTGAGAAGCGGAATCCTGCTGATCGTCTTCTTTTACGAGGTGAGAGATTTTAAGTGTCTGGACTCAGCATGAGGGTATGCCTTTTTATTGATTCGGACATCTAAACTGAAGCTTTTTTATTTAATCTACTATCCATCCATAATGATCAAATTCGTTTATAACTTTTTTTATTTATTTTATAGAGTGGACCGATTCAATTGATTGAACAGAGGACGAGAACGTGATTTCAGCAAGGCATTGACATTTCGCTATTTTATGCATCTCTTTAATTTGGCATTGAACTGTGATACCAAAGATGGAGATTTATTTTATCCTTGCAGATTCATCAGTTAGATGTTCAGATAACTTTCAGATTTTTGGATAAGCGATGATTGATCATTTTGCATGCCCTTATGGTTGCATGATAATTATCTTTTGATTTCGGGGTAGATCAATTAGCTTTTTTTGGATGGGCTCTGCTTCATGTTTACAATATCGACAATGATATTGACTATATAATTAATAATTATTAAAGTGAGCATCGATATTATTAATTATGATTAGAATTGCCATAGATTTTTTGCTTAGGCCGCATCTATTTCTTCCCACATATTCCTTATCAAGATTTGACGAGCTATATTCCCTTACTGAAGCTAATAAGGCTTAACTATTAATCCTTGACAAGGATGATACTCTAACTAGTCTGCACTCATTCACAGTCCATGATCAAACCATAAAAAATACGGTAGATAAGCTTAGAAATAACAATATTAAGTTACTTGCCTTGTCTAATAGCATCAAACTGGGGGATCCAACTTAAATTGATGGTATCCCCATATTAAGATTAAGCAAGAAAAAGCCTTTTAATGAGAAAGAGATAAAATAAATTATCGGACAAACGTAGTTAGCTAAAGTTTGGGTCGTCGGAGATAGATTAATGACAGATATTTACCTAGCCCATAAATTAGGCTGCATAAGTGTACTAGTTCCTCCTGTTGAGCAATCATCGATTCAAAAGCACGGACTAATAGTTTGTATCCTGCGTAAAATTTAATCTATGTACTTAGCTTTCTATCAAAACAGCAAATGATCCTCTATAATTTATATTTGCATTTTCTTTCAAAAACATATATTTTTTATGAAACACTTGTCACCAATTAAATTGGAAAGTACAAAAAAAATAATGAATCATTTTGGCGGAACTTCAGTTACAAATTTCCCTTCTTCTTGAGATTTCTCTTTCTTTGCTTATTAACTCTTCAGATGTGGATCTAATAATAAGTTATTAATAATTTTTTGCTCCTTTTCTATTTATTTTGTAATGGCCTATTGGTGAACCTCAGTTTGATGGATTTAATCTGTTAATTGAGAGGTTTGTAAATGGTCCTAATAGTTTCTCATGGTTTCTACCTCTGTTTTTAAGGCTCTTCTTTTTTCTTCGTAAAGTTACGAAACCGATTAAAAATAGTGGAGCTCATGCTAAAATGGTCTTTTGGACTAATTATCCTTTAAAATTTCAGCAATCTAAACAATGATCTTCTCGCCCATGCAATTCTTGGTCAAATTAAGTTTCAATATGTTCGGATTCGAAACAATCAATTTCTTTAAAATCTATGCTCCTTTATTATTAATATAATTATTCTCCAACTCGATTTCCTCAATCCCAGTATACGTATTTAAATGGAACAAGTATTAATTCTTGATAATATGCCCGTCTGAAATTTTGCAGTTATTCATGACAATCTGCCTCAATGATTTATTAATGCCTAGCATTACGAAAAAAGATGAAATAATTTATCCATCAATTTGATTCTTTGATATTACGAGCTCTTCAAGAGAACGGTTGGTCTCTAGACCCTCGCAAAGACATTTCAGGTCCTTGTCGGAAGGGGAAAAGTTAATTAAACTCAATTTTTTTAATCCCCAGTTTTTATTGAGATAGTATTTGATATTAAAAAAGCGAGATCCTTCGCCGAGGGGATTTTAGTCCAATATCAAAGCCTACAGCGTTTGATTGACTCCCATTTACATGCAAAAATATTAAAAACCATTCGAAGTTATTCCATTGAAGCTAACATTCAGATAAATGAGATTCATGGAAATTGAGTTTTTACCATAGGAAAGTCCTAGTATCTCGGTAAGAGATTTGAGACCAGAATCCATTAGATTATTTTTTGATAGATCAAGCCGCATCAAAGGCATTCCACTGATGCTGTTGGTAAATAGAGTAATATGTTTCGATCCTATTTAGTTTTTAGAGAGGGTGAGACATTATAATGGATTCGATTTAATCCCATCAAAAGCCACTCTAACTCCCTCTGTTCCAAGACAGATGTTATCCATATGAAGAGTATCAAGCGCACATTATTCATGTCTCAGCATAATATTTAGAGGCAATATTCCTTCGATAGTAATTTTATTCTTCAGCGTTCCCTCTACCGACGAAATATTCATCTTTTTAAAAGTAGACTTGCCACTGAGACTTGTAAAAAGGCATAAAGCACTTTTATTAGTAATTCCCACAGACATCAAAGACAATTCTTCCACTTCCATCTTTTACAGGAACCCGCTCAATTTGATGACTCCCTGATCTCCCAAAGGATTTCTATCCAAAACAATTTTGGTTAAGTGCGAGAAGCTAAGAAAATCACATATTTATTTTACGCACTCGACATCAAATTAAAACCCTACTGCATTGAATCGATTTTATTCGATAGTTTGGGCCAGTTTTCGCATGTATCTCTCCTTTTGTTGATGAGTGAATGAGGTGCTAAGTTTTAATACTTTTCGATTAAATATGCTGCTAAAAAATAATTGCTGGTTTTCCTTTGAACTGTGATGAAGATTGAACTCCATTTGAGGTTTATCAGATTTCTTTTTTGAGAGATGCTGTGATTAAATCATTATATCTGTTTGGGCTTTTATTCTACTATGGGGGTCTATGCTGTTGATATCAGTATGATTGTCATGAAATAACCTATCCTTATGAGTTAGAAACTTGTGTTATGGCTTGCGGTTGATGTAAATGTTGCTGGTGTCTTCTAGAATTGGTATTTGTTGTTAATTTCCTGTTTGACTCATTTCTTCTATTTATAATTATACATCTTCTATAAAGAGAATACCGTAAAGATTCATTGAAGATTAAATTTTAAGCTCTTAAATTGAAGACAAAAAATGTTATTGTTTAGCAGTGCATCAGCGAAGTATAACTTAAAAACTCTATCAAACAATTCTATTAATTAGCCCAATTAGTCGTGAAAGTATTGAAATATTTAATACAATTTAATAAATGAATATCAAAGTATTACGAACCTGTATACTGAAATAAACTATGAATTGATTAGGGAACATTGATATCTTATAATCCAAATAATAAAGCATATTTATAAGCACAATTCAGCAATAAATATAGAAAGGTAGTCTTTAATATGATAAAAATAAGGATGTCTGACAGCTAATCTAGTAATGACAAATATTTAGATATGAACTTGACAATAGACAATAATGATGAAGCATAAATCAAAAAGTATCTCTTTCAATACAATCATTTTAGAAGAATTAATATTTGGCTAAACAACGAAAAATCAACTATTAGCTCAATAACATGTCTTTGCAATTCTCAAATTAGTCCGTAGCTTTGCAGCTTCAAGTGCCAAACTCAAAGGATGTAATTACATTCATTCCAAAACCTGATCATCTTTTTATCTGATCGCTGCAGATTTCTAACAACTATCTCATTCAAATTTAGTCATCTTGCTGATCAGTGTATAAATTATATTGTGTAAGCGAAATGGCTTTTTCTCACCAGTGTGAATTTAGGGTGGAACAAAATTACTGCTTGTGGAGTTCAGTCTATGGGAAAATGCAAATGGAAATATTTAAGATAGATTGATCTCAGTAACAATCCGATTAAAAATTCAGGTGTTAAATAACTAGTGAAACACTCTTGGAGTAAATTGAGAAGGCTACGTTTAGATGACACTTCTCTTACTAAAGATGGAGTTCGAACACTAGTAAGGGGTCACTGGCCGAAATTAAAAAAATTGAGTTTACAGCAAAACTGTTTGAATAATGAGGGACTTTCAGGATATTTCTTGTTATCTAATTGGAGTAAAAAGATATCTGTTATTCTCGATGACCTTAGTTTTTATTTTTATACTGAATGTCAGTTTTAAAATCTAGTAATACGTGAATTATACTACAAACAGCAAAAAATACAATCAATGAAACCCAACCAACCGAGACAAATTGGATAAGTCAAAAAAGAATAATAGAATTGATTTTTTTAATTGATATGTTATTGGAAAGATAAAGATTAATATTTACTTATCAATAAATCATGTATGTCATCCATGGTCAAGATATATGATCAAGATATAATAAAGGCCTATCATTATTGCATCCAATTCTTCATTGATGTCATGCTTAAAAGAGTTTATCTCTTTATTTCTTTATCGAATACTTGTCAATTCTTCATAAATAAAGTGATGATAATAATGTAATTTGAAATCATTTCATTTAATATCATAACTTATTTTATGAATTTGGCAGATGAGGCCCATCCATGTTTTATGATATTTAAAGGTATTCCTGCACAAGAACTGCTGAGATATGTTCGATTATCTCTTTATTTTTTATCTAAAGAGCTAGTCCTGCTTGTTGAATCCAATTTAAGGTGTGTTTTTTTATTTTCAGGCAGGCCAAGAAAGTTCCATAAAACAAGTCTTCTCCAGAGAATAAGCTGAGCTTTGGGAAACTTATTGCCAAGGTAATCATGTCAGGTAGGGCTATCTTAAACAACTTTAGTTATGGAAAACCTTAGAAGAACGGCTCAATATATTGGAAAGGAGTGGAATAGTTCTATTTGGGTTGCACAATATTTTAGATCTCATTTTTAGCAGCCAATATCTCATCAACTGAGAACTTTTTATTCAAGGCTTAATAAACCACTTGAATGTTAAAATTATCAGAGTATTCTTTAGTCTCATGAAACTAAATTAAGAGTGCATTTACCTCAACTGCTGTCCATATGCAGCACATAGCAGTCAAAGGTAGCTCATTAGCCTTGATATTTTTTGATTGTTTGAGAAAATCATTTATATATGTATTCGCGAAGAAAAGTGTATCAATGGATATCTATGCTTCATCACAATACTAAGGATAAATTAAGAGAAAAAATAAAGAAGAGAACAGTTAATGTTCTCTAAAATGAAGTTTTACTTGAATTATAGAGATAATTATTTGTTCATGAATTTATTCTGATATGTCGGGGATTATTTCACCATTTTGAGAAAAAGGCTAAATGAATATGTGATTACATTGTTGGAGATGGCTTTAGTATTGCTGGGATCAAAATTATCGAATTTCCTCATTGATATAATAAAATATTGTAGATTATAGATATATTAAGAAATTAAATATCTAAAATCAAATAAGGACTATAACTGAATGAAATATATTTTTAACAGCCCGAACAAAAATTAGGGTCAGAATAAGAATAATAAATAAAATTGCTTTGATTAATTATTTTTTTGCATTATCCTTTGAATTAAAGCGCCAAATTATACACCAATATGATTTAAATTGGTGGCCTCATTCGAAATAAGAAAAAATAACGATAGGATATCAAATTATAATGGCTGATGGGCGGATTACTTGTTGTGTTGTCCGAATGCATTTTGCTTTCATGGATATTAAAATCATTGCGGTGCAGGTTATATGGTTATCACATTCTTGATTTATTTTATGCATTCATAGCAATATTCTCATGGGAGGGTCTTATTGGTTGTCAGAATTATTGGTTTTTGATGTGAGGGATGTTTTATTTTTAATACCTATATTTTGTTGATTCAGCTATTCTTTCGTATTTGCATATAATTGAGTTAATTACACAATAAATGAAAATTAAGTGATCCCTAATTAGTTTATTATAATATTTGTTTGATTTATGAAATTCTACAGTTTAAAGCCTAAAAAATCATAATCATAATTTTTTCTTTTCGTAGTTTAATATTTCGAAGTCAATTGGAGTTCAAACTCGTTAAATATGTGAAAAGATGGGGCGTGGTCGGTAAATTATGGTTCCTAAAATAAAAAGAGATGAGATAGGAATTTAATGCTAATCGAAATATTATTTCTGAATTAAATATGTTTAATATATAAATATAATATATAATATCATAATCATACCAACTTATTATTTTATCCTTTATAGCAAATAAACATTAAAAGTCAGTAATATATCTCACATTAAAAAAGGTAAAATAGGAGTCATCCCACCAATAATATAAAAGCAGAATCATTGCATAGATATACCCTTGGATTTTAAGTTGGAAGTTATTACTTTATTCATTAAAAATGATTAAGATACAGGAAGAAGTCAATAAGGAAATCTGATTTAAAGTTGTTTGCATATCTTCATCATATATTCGAACAAGAAATAATATTTACGACTAGAAAGAATTAAATAATTACAAAAATCAACCTAAAAGGTGAGAAAAAGCAGTCAGCCACATCGTTAATTGAGGTAAAGGAATCGCCAGCTATTTCTTCCCCAAAGCTCCCCATAATTTCACAATTAAACAGGGAACTCCACTTTCCATCACAAATTAAAATCTTGTCCACATTTAACTCGTTGTGTTTATTGATGAAAATTCATCTTCAAGTTTAAAACGCCTCGGAAATGCAACATTGCAGGTCCCATGATGTCTCTTCCATTTCCCGAAGGCCGTTTTTTTGTAAATTGTTCCCGATATCTGTGGAAAGATGTTGTAGGAATCAACTATTTTATAGTGATGAATAACTGCCAATTTTGCCTGGATGACTCTCAGAAACCAAGTTTAACTTTCATCTTTATCCAGTGCAATACGGATCGGCTTGGGTTAATCACTATCCTTGAGATAAATTTGTAAAGTTGTGGAGAGGATCAAATCTTTTCGAAAGCGAATTTTTAGTTTAAATATTTAGGATATCGGTATGCCATCAATTTACTGATATGTTATTATGCCTTCTTTCATTTTTAAGGCTGAGCTGTTGGGGTTTCTTACTAAAATTCCGGAATGGATAATTTTATTCAGGTCGTCCGGATAGTAGTTCATGGTAAATGAAGTACAGTGGCATTACTTCAAACACTAAATAATTATCGAGCATACAATCTTGTTCGGGCAAGAGTATCGAGTTAAGGTCTCTAAGCATTCATGAAGGGGTAGTGTGTCTATAAGGAGCGAATTGGTTTTGATTTCTTTCAATTCAAGAGCGTGCTCGATCATTACCGTTTTTCTTTTTTGTGGCTGAATTAAAATAATGTTAGAGAGTATATCAGAATATTTAAATTCAAGCTGATAGAAGTAAGCTCCCGATCTCCTCATTAAATATTTTCATTTTCGACTTCCATTTGGAATGATTGATATAATCATTTAGCATCCAATATTTTTCTTTAGGAAAGGAACATTCAATATTTAATATTAGATCTATCGAATTGAAAAATATTGCAATTATTTTAATATTAAAGGTGATAAATGAGCGGAAAGTTGAAATTTTATAATTTTCTGATAGTCATATTCGTAGTAGTAATTATAATTCGAGATATTGTTAGAATGGGAAACAAATCATCTACACAAGATGACTTCCAGAATATGGTCCATTAAATGAGGAAAGATCAAAGTCGCCACATGAGTATTCATCCGGAAAAGGTGATTCTCTACTTATTCAGAAATATCTTACTCTAATGCTTGAACAATTACAGAACACTAGGTTTCAATAAAATCTGAGGCTGATGATCCAATAAACACTCATTTAAAAGATTTCCGACATAGAACTCATTGAAACAATCACGTGCATCAATTCCCTGAAAAATAATTAATTTTAGATCAGTCCAACAAGTAATCAATTTTTAACTTAGGAAACGTCAGCGTCCTACACGATAAACCTGAATCTAAAAATGTAAAAATTAATTTTGGAGAAGGATTTATTAAAAATATCCTGCAAAAACTACCATTAAATATCACTTTCAATGACTCCTAAGAAAATAAAGAAAAAAGTTTACAAAATATCCAAAGTCCACGGCCAAAGATAAGAATACACAAATCAAATTCAACTAAATAATCTTTTAGAAACTATGAGTCTACCACCAAATAAAAGTTAAAGAATATTGGACAGGTCATGAAAAAATAGCTCCACAGAATCAGCCACCCTTTTGGAAAGTTAAACAAAGTATTTGCTGAGTATATACAAACGTATTCTGAAGATATTTTTCTAAGCAGTAAGTCTGGTCAGGAGTAAGCTTATTAAAAAAAAGTGAAGCAGCTAGTAGTTGAATGGTGCAACTACCTCGAATGCTCTTGTTTAAATCCTTACAAAAAATGGATCATCAACTATACTGGAATAGAGTAAATAAAATATACTAAATGGATTACAAATATTATTCTCCAATAAATTTGGGCAGTAAATAATGGATATCTGTTTTCCATGTTAGCCACTGTTATTTACCAGAAGAAAATACCACTTAATATTGATATCCAGCAGATACAATACAATGCGGCACAACTAACCCCTACTCTGTTTAATATTGACTCTAAACTTCAAATTTAGGGGCATTTTTTCGATTCTATCTATGAGATGTCTGAAATTGTTGCAAAAGCAAGACCTTAACAAATTTTAGCTCAACTTGAGACAGTAAAAAAGAGAATATGTACTGATATAGATAATTATCATCGCCTGATTGAACTTGGATAAGTTTATGAGATCGACAGTGATAACATTTTAGGAATTGTAGCTTATATTCTGTGCAAAATAGCAAGCAAAATAGAAGAAATATATGTTCATCTTATCTTTTTGCGAATTATATATGGATAAAATGTATATTTTAGCATGGGGGTTGGCAGCTATATGCTCAGTACTATATTTGGTGCCTTATAGTTTTTGGAATCCAATCAGTTTAGAGAATTAATTGATTGTCCAACGTCAACGTCAAGTCCATCTGGAAACGGTTGCAAGGAGGATAATAAAAGTGGTCCTAACTATTCTGAAACAAAGGAGACACTCAGTCAAAAGGATTGGAATGAATAAAAACAACTCTAAAATCACCAAAATGAGGGTTAAAATATATTGATTTCTTCCCTTGTCCTGATGAAAGAATAAAAGAATAATATTTGACTATGATCTTAGTCATTCATTTTTATTTTTACTTTTTGCACTATATATTTGGACCTATCAATACATTTATCATATTTATTATATTATAGAAATAGATAAATGTAATTAATTAATGTAAAGGGAATACTATCGCCTTTAAATTAGACCTAATGAAGGCGAATACTTGTGATAATTGAATTAGCAATGCTTCTTTAGTATTTTAAAAAGCATTATAATCTATGTTGAGCTCTATTTATTTGTTTTCTATATTTATTTACAAATGATATTAGCAAAGGGTAAAACCACAAAAGATGGCCACCCAACTCGCAAAAATTATAAGCAAAATAATTCTATTCAGTAAAGAAAGTCAAATAAACAGAGAAAAGCTTCAGTAGCTAGTGCAAAGAGTATGAACAAATATCAATAGAGCAAAATCAGATCAAAAAGCCCTCAAATTGAGAGCAAAAAAACAAAAACTATAAGTTCGGAAAAAGAGGAGCGATTTAAACAGCTTAAGAATTTGCATCACTTTGGAAGCGAGATGGTGAATTATCGATATTTTACTGAATCTATTCCTACAAAGTCAACAGTCATTAAAAAGCCAATATTGGCAGTGGGTAAAGACCACTTCAAATTTAACCCAATAAATAAGAAGAGTGAAGCTGATAACAAATAAAGGCTTTATAATAAAGCGAGCAGTAAATCACCAAATAAAGCTGTGTAATTGGCCAAAACAATGAAATTTGGTGATTACTGCATGACGTAAATTAAATAATCGCATAAAATTGTTGCTCATGAGATAAAAAGGAACGGCTTTAAAAAGATAAAACAACTAAAAAACAAGGCAAACTTAGAAGGGCATCAACCATATCAAACCGAAAATTCCTATGAAAATAAACATCAGTAGGAAGGTCATCCAAACAAGCATAAATTTTATACCGAGTCCACCACAGTCTCAAATTATCATAGTCTATTGCATACTCCTGTCATTAATTAGATAAGCAGGAAATAAAAGCATATAATTTGTTCAGATAAAAAGATATAGCCAAAATTCAATTTATAGCTTACAAAAATTCCAAAAAAATAGATTTTAGATTACAACGATGAGTTCATGTCGCACTATAACGAAATGAGCTAGTCTTGGAAAAGGTAAATGGCTGCTCAAAAGAGATTCTGATGGCTTGCTTCCAAATTTAAAGCCATAAAATATGCATTTCGTTGATTATATATATTTATCAGTCAGTCCAAATGATAATTGATTATTTATCTAGTGATTAGTATTTGGTATTAAAGATTGGGCGCTCTTAAATTATGCTTGTTTTATACTTGACTTTTATTAATTTGCACATTAATAAATGATTGAGTCACAACCAATCGAGTAATATTGGGAAGAATCCGACCAACAGCAGGAAACGCAGAACAAATTGTATTCACTTCATTCTCAGAACGAGGTTCTTAGGGTCTCCCTTGAAAAGGCATAGACTCAAATCCAAACCTATCTGCAAAGAATAGCAGAATTACACAACAAAGAAATATAAGCATCATCTGAAAATCAGTAACTCGTCGAAAAGCATACGCAGCTCTCGCAAAAATATGAATCAATGGAGAGGACTCTAAATAAAAGAAACGATGAGTATGCATCCTTGTATAACTATCTATTTGTCTAACCAAAAAGAAGTTTTCGAGAGTTGGTGATGAAATAGTTGGAATTAAACAATGATCTAAATCAAATTCAGCATGAAAGTGATTCTCAATTGATAGACCAACTGAGGGGTCATTTGAAGCAGAGGCATGAATAGATTTATACGCTTTCACAGTAAATTAACAAGCTGAATGATGCTCTTCTTGAATCAACAAACAGCTATCAAGAAATGATATGCAAGCTGAAAGAAGATAAGATTAGGTTGGAGTATCAAATTTATGGATATGAGCAAGAGAAGGAAAGCAATTAGTTGCATCAAAATAGCAATTATGAGAGCAAGGACGTTGATATTTGCAACTAAATGAAACAGAAATCCTATTAATAGGAATTAAGGATATGCGAATCTGAAATTACCAGCTTGAGGACTGAGCTAATTGAGGCCAAATCTAGAATAAATGGGTTCTAATTTTAAAAAAGATAACGATAAATGGTGTCTAAGACATAGAAAAAGCAGCCAGTTGATTTTGGCTTTCATGAGATCTAAAAGATAGTTAATTAAAATAACTTAATAAAAAACTAATTGCGAGATCTCCGTGAAAAGCACCAAATTCTTGTCGAGGGAATACCCAATTTCAACAATATTTAAGATTAAATTAATCAATGTTTAGAAATACGCAATACCAACAATCAATTAACTTGTGAAATATAGCAAATTCGTAAGGATAATCATTTGAAAGAGGGCAACTTAAAAAATCTTGAAATTCATATTGATGAACTTGAGAAAAGATAGGCCTAACTCGAAGCAAAACAGCAAAACAGTCAAACAAAGACAGCTAAAACATTTGACAAACTAAAGAAGATCATTGGCATCTATGTTCCATGCTTTAATCTCTATGGTTTTTCCAGTTTGGGACTTGACGAATAATAAACGAAAATGGTGGAGGATAAAAGTCTTGGCCTTTAATTTGAGTTAAATCGGTTATCTAAATAATTGAATGCAAAGATCATTGATTTGGGTGCGAGGAAAAGCAAGATTAGATAACTGTAGAATCAAATACAACAGCAACATTAACAAATTAACACACACAAAGAAGAGAATAAACAACTCCTATAAAAGGTTTAAAAAGTATCAGCTTGTTTAGATCTAGTTGGCAAACAGCAATAGAGGATACGCAACTCATAAATTAAGCATATTGAGGAGTAAGAAGACTTTGAGATAGAGGCATAGAGTGAGGGAGTCATTGAGATCCGTCAATAGCCTGCCATCTGCAGTGAGTCAAGAGTTGATATATTGGAAAGAGCTGTGCAATAACTTCAAAATGATAGGTGTGAACTGCTTGCGATTGTTCGGGAGAAGGATTTAATAATATCCGAGGTCCAGGCAAAGGTTAACAAACTGTCTAGTAATGTGAATGTCTATAACTTCGTAGAAGCTGCCAATATTACGCTTAATCAAATTCAAGTTTCTGCTCCATCTCTCATAAATGAGTCCCAATTTGTGGACGCCTAACAGTTAAAATAGCTGAGAGCCTAGATTTCAGTGTTAAACGATCAATATTAAAGATAAACTGATCTCGTTTTGAAGGGATAAACGAAAAAATATGTTGATTTGTAGATAAAATATAACAAGCTGCTTGAATAATACGGTTCATTATAGCAAAGCTTCCTTAAACTTCAAAAGGAGAGTGATCATAAAAATAGTGAAATCCGGGAGGAAAAGCGGCAATAAGTCATATAGATGGTTGAATAATCCGATAATATTCAAAATATTCAAAACCAAGATTAGAATAGCGATCAAAATGCCATCTCAGAGTTTACCATCCAAACTATTTCAGACTTACTCAAAAAATACTAAAAATAATTCAACAAATTTGCCATTTTATATGACGAAAAAATGACCAAGTCAGGTACAAGGAAAATCTTCGAAGAGTAAAGTTCAGAAAAATAAAATAATCGACTCCTCAATATCAAAAGGCAAGTTTCACATTTATAAGGACTATTGACTCATAATATAGAAATCATTACGATACTCGAGGCAGAAATCAGCTCGAAGGAAGAGTCCCATCGCTTGGAGATTGCCAATTTTGAACAACGAATACAGTTTGATGACTAAAAAATTAATGAATTAACAGCACGATTGGAATAGTCAAAAAAAGCGATTACTGACTTGCAAGCTCATCAAATTGAGTCAATGATTTCTGAGGAAAAAGGCGGAGCAAGTGAATAATCTCTGAGTACAGCGTTTATTATAATAAACTCAAAAAGCAAGGAAATCACAAACCTCTTAAGTGTACACTATACTTTTATTTAGTAAAATTCAAAACTATCCAAACTTTTGAAGGAACAAACCCAAGAACTTGATAAAATAAATCAAAGAGACAACTCCTTGGAATCTCCTCTCTCCCAAAAGGAATTGTTAGAGCTAAAAAATCTAATCGAAGAAGAGAACTTGCCTATTATCTTACAATCGTTCCTTTCTCAACTTCAAAATTCCAAATAAGCAAGCCAATAGTGAGCTTTACTCATTCATATATTGATGAATCATATTTAAATCAAATTGAATCATTTCATTATCCTTTGCAGGACCACTGCCATCTATTTGTTTGACTGACCACCCACCAAAGACTCACCTCCGCGTTACACTGTACGCTTCAGCACTTATAGGAGTCTTCCCTTCTTAGCAGAGCTTGATATACTGTTGATTAGCTATTAAAAGACATGTTCTTTGCTATCGGGAAGACTTGCGTAATTGGACTTGAGTTTTTCAGCCAAATTGCTGAGCTATTTATCATCAAAAGTTTTTAGTTCATAGTTTTTGATTAATACCTTAAAATACTCAAGCATAACTTTTCCGTAAAATTTGTTTTCACTTCCGAGACTGTATCTAAATAGTATGCCAATAGCATGAACAGGCATCAATTATTTTTAAAATATTTTTTTAAGATTCGGTTTCAATATTTAGTAAGCAATGCTATAGTAGTCCTTGATAGTAACTTTGTTGATAGAGGTAAAGAATTATGCCGGAATGATTTCCTTGATATTGACTTTTTCTTTTTCTTTCATCTTTATCATTTGGGTTGTGATACCGATGCTCTTCTATTCAATGGATTACTTCCAACTGGGGTCTGAGGCGAGTAAAAATTTAGCAAACTCAATAAAATTAGAAAGATTGTTAGTGACCGAGTAAGCACGCTTAACAAGCTCTGTTCTTACTTGTGGATTCTTCAGCATATCATACTTTTGGATGCATTTTAACGCCTCAGAAGATTCCTGCTCTTTATATAATTTAGAGATATCCTCAAAATTAATTTTTTTCTTCATGCTCATTGCGTCAAAATTGGCTTAAGGAAACATTTTTTTCTGTAATTCAATCAGCTGATATTTGTTTTAGCTTGTTTATTATCGACCTTCCATTCTGTTCTCCATTTTGGCTTTCATAGTTATGGGAAGGAGATGATCAGAAATTGACTAGGATTTTGGTGATTGAACACTTATGAGATTATCAAGAGGACTGAATAATAAAAATTATACCCTTTGGTTCTTACTGATGGCTGCATTATGTTTATGAGGGGTGGTTTGCTAATATAATTCGACTAACGGCCCTCATCTCGCACTGAGGAAGTTGGAGCAACTCTCATCGCCTGTATGTTCTCGCGCTTCTTTCTTAAGTTCTCAATTAAATCATTGACTCTTTTTGTGGTATTAGATTGGTAGGTATCCTTGATGGATTCAATCTATTACCTTTATTTTTTCTTAATTTCTTCAATTTCCTTTGCCTTTTTCTCTGCTAAACTACTCTGTTTCTCCTCTTTTTTAGTTTAGGCCTATAACAATGCATGTCTCTCGTTGGCCTTTTTAATTTCCGTGATCCTCTCTGAAACTTCGCGATTGAGAACGTTTAGCCGATTATCTTCCTGCACCTGATTGACTTTTTAAATATTTTTCTGTAGATCTTTCTTATACTAAATTTATTGATTTGCCTACTCTTCAAACAAATCTTTGGTAACTTTCCTCGTGTAACTTTCTACCTTTTTGGAACCCATATTTCCGGCATCCTCATCCACGAGTTTAATATTTGGATCCTGTCCGATTTGTTTCATATATTCTAAATACTCAAACTACAGCTATTTTTTGGTGGCTTCCAGTTGAGTTTTGATAACTTCATTTTTAGGTTAGTACTTTTCTAGTTTACTGACTGCAATGTTGATATCCTTGATCATGTCTTTTCTCTCTTTCGGGTCCATCAGAATGTTTAGCTTACTTTAATAGAATGAATAAGCAGGGTAAAACTCTTTTTAGATAAAGGTTTGCAAAGCCTTCAGATAGGCTACAACTAAAAAATAGGACTGGTATTAGATGTTTTGACGTATTCTGTCGTATTCATCATTAACTTGAGATTTATACCTTCTAACTGTATCCACAATGGAACCATTGGAAACCACTTTGACCCGTACCAAAAAAAAGAAAGCGTCGTCCTTGCGATGTTTACTCATAATGCTATCAAACATTTCGCCGCACCTCCGTATAAATTATGCTCTGTTTTCTTCAATCTCTGCATTTTGTATTTATTCTTCTATTTTTGACTATTCTTTTTGTTAACTCTTAGCTTAAGTTTTTTGGAAGAGATTCATGAATAACATTTCTGGTTTAGGTTGTTTTTTAGCTGTGCCAATAAAGCCAGTAGTGTTATGCTTTTCTAGCAATGCCGCCAAGTTATTTCTGATGAGACTGGTGGTTTCAGGCATGAGTATCTGCTTAATAATATCCTATTTGTATTATCTTGCTCTTTTGTCCTACCTTTCGGCTGCCGCTAAGAATAACAGCATGACATCCTTGAAGTAGTACTTATCATTTGGTATTTTGGCTAGAATGAGGTATTTTGACATTGCGAACATGTTGTTTTCAATCATTTGGATGCAGACTTCTACCAAAAATCTAATAAATTCAGGATGGCTGATATCCACTTTCTATAATTGAGTGTGCTCCTTGTGAGATTAGAATATTCTAAATAAATTTTACACTTTCACAGCTTCGTTTTAGTTTTAGTTGCAATTTCCTAATTTATTCACTCCTATCTTCTTGAAGATATGCATAAGGAAAATGAAAGAACTGTAGCTTGCCGCTTACTGTTTGATCTCTTAAACTTTAAGAATGAGACTGGGTTCAAACCATCTAATATATGTCAATAACTCAAATAAGGACTTTTCTTTCCTGATAGTGGTTAAATTCTTATTGAAACTTTGTATCATAGCAAGGGCGTTATCCACTGAGTTGAGCTTGTCCGATAAATCATCCAGGTTCTAAATTGAATTATAGTTTTTCTTAATCCATTCAAGCACATAATCGATAAAGAAGTGATCAACATCTATCTCCTCCTTAAAATCACTGATCATCTGATAATTTTTGGTGTGCAAATTGTACTCCGTAACATGATACTATCTCAACTTCTGGATAAAATCACTCAACTCTTTAAATTTATGTTCGTTGAGATAGTTTTACATCATTAATTAGAACACATCCTTCTATTCAATCTAAAAGTCCATTACATCCAACAAATGAAGCAGCAAACCAAAGAATTAAAGAGGTTGATTATGGATGTCCACGTTGTCTATCTTCTCGTGAATACCTACTTATTAGAACTGAACTTCACAGACTGGATTCTTGGCATAGCCTTCAGTGCATGTGTACTCCCCACGGCAGTAACGATTGACTAACTGTTGAATAATCATGTTATCTTTGATGAGAGTGGAAGTAAAATTAATAAACTACTCATAGGTGTAATCCAGACTGAAAACTTTAAAGAAATGGTAAAAATAATACCCATAGGGTATCTTGGCCTCCTCTCTAAGTTTGCCACTCTGAATGACATCCCTTTCGGGGAGTACCTCCATATCCATGCATTTCTAAATATAGCATTTGGTGTTTATCTTATCGCTGAGTCTCAGTAGTCTTTTGATGGTGCAAAACACGTCAATTCGAATATCATCCGCGACTATATCCTCAGTAAATTAATCCAAGAAACTGATGATGTCATCAGGAGTAATGAGCGATGATTGCAAGAACAACTGAAAACGTTCTCTGAAGAAACCTACTGCGATAGTATCATAAATATCTTTGACTTCAGTTAATATTTTATTGCGAATGTTTCTAAATAAAAAATCGAAGTATTCTGGTTCTCCCTGAGTAATGAACTCCCCCAAAGGTGGAAGCTCGACCATCATAACTTTTTTAATTTCCGAAGCATTCTTTCTTTCCAGCAGATTTCTGTAGACTAAAACTCTGGCATCGACATTTCTCTTGAAGCTTTCAGGGATATATTGTGCCTCTATGAAATTTTAAAGCATCTGATTAATTTTTGTTTAAACTTCAATTCCTGCCCCTCTTTTCTCTTTCTAGGCTTAGATTATTTTATGATACAAGAACCTGATTAAAATCTTAAACACTCCCTTTCTCTTGAGTTATTTGAACTGATCGTGGATTTGCTTTGTTGTCTTTGTAATCATGGAATGCTGCTTGAAGGCAGCAGTGGTGAACCATTATTGCATATCCTGAAAGTCCCGCAGGACTTGCTTAAATTTAATGACTGCTTTGATGCGCGGGCTTCCTATCGCGAAGTTTGCTTCTATTTATTTGATGATGCCTGATTAGAAGACCTACATGGTTTCTGATATTTGTTTGGTCTCATCCAAAGGTTACCATAGTAGGCATTTGTCTTATTTTTACTTGATATCTTTGACTTATTTCTATTTCTACTTCTGCTTTTCCTTTTTTACAACAGGCATGACGATGAACCCATCATTCCCGGCAAAACTCAGATACCTTTATCTTTTATTATTAGCGGGCATCATCTATCCTTTGGAAGCTTTATTCTTTTCGAAAATGCTAAAGTCCCTCTGCTTTATGAAGACTGCGCTTGTCTCATCGAAATTGGGCAGAATAAACCGGAACTATTTGATAAAATCTTCAATTTCTTCTTCTTTCTTGTTCATAAGTAAAAAACTGAAAACCTCCTCGTAATTGGAAATGACCAATATTTTAAATGCGTTTAAGAAGTATTTTAGTCTCTTCTCGTATTTCTTGCAGCTTAACAGTTTAATTTCCTCTTTCAAGGAGGCAGCCTTCAATTTACCGATTTATATGAAGTCATACTCCTTAAAAGACAGGAATTGCTTGGAATAACTCACCTTTTCCTTGAACATTATAGACTCCATTAGCCATCTGATGATCTTATAAATATAGTCCGGTTCCTCATGTTCATCTATTTCGTTCGAAGAAAATTTGCATATTCTAGTTACCAGCAGTCGTCTCAATCGACTGATCTGTTTGACTTCAACACTATTCAAAAAATCGAGACTATGGCTTTCCTTCTTCAAAATATTGTCAAGCTGAGTTTGGATGTAATCATCATCGGAGATATCCATCAAAATGTTTTCAATATCTTTGAGCTGCTTTGCACTCACGTTCCAGCTGCATTTAGTCTTCTCCTCCTTTGAAATGTTAAAACGTTGGCAAAAGATATCAATATCTTGGGTCGGCTTACCGTTTAAAATCAATTGCTCTAACTTTTATTTCGGGTCAGACTGACTGATACAAATAATAGTAAAGTCCAAACTTTTTGACGCATCCTTTGCTTTATTTGGATCAGTTTCTATCTTTCTGACATTGCTTTAATTCGTGGGATAGACTACCAGCGAGGGTTTTATATAGGTTAAGACCTTCATAATCGAATTTTTATATTAGAGCATCAGTGCATCGTATAAAACCTGCTCCTAATCTCCATTACCTTTGAAACTATCGATTGGAGGCATGCTTAACTTTGAGTATTTATCATCAAAGAAAATTTAATGAGCGTAAATTTCCCCGTTTTAGGAAAACACCAATATCTTCTTATCAGCCAATACCAGCTGACCTTTCTTCGACTGGCTTTTCGAAGAAACCACAGAAACGTTGTCCCACACGATATATCGATCGAAATTCTATTTGATCAGGATGACCTCCTCATGCAATGACACTAAAAATGTTTCCATTTCGATTTCATATATCTTAGTTCTAGTAAAAATATCCAGTTAGAAGATGTGGTCCACGGGATAGAGTCTGGCTTTCACACCTTCGATTTGACTGGCGCCTTCTATTTTCAACTTGACAATAGTGAGAGCTTCACTCAAAACTTAACTTAACTGTTCGCCAGGAGCTCCTTTGAGTTTACTGGTATCAATCTTTGACTATTTTTTGGAACCAAAATAGAATAAGCTGTGCCCACTTCCAATAACAATGCCAACTGGATTGAGTTGTCTGAAAATGTTCTAATCCTCCATTCTGCTAAACTAAATTTTTCTGGCTGAGATTTATTTCAACTGATCAGCGACTTCAACTGAATAACTGTCAATTTACATTCGTAGATGTGTGAGACTGAAACAGCTATTAGGCGTTTTCCTAAAGTTATGATGGTTCTGAGTGAAGGAATAGGTTTTGTTAACTTTCGTTATATTTGGTAACGACCCTATGGACTTTCTGTAATTTATAGAATAATGAGGCTGTTCTGTGTTCCCACTATTATCAACTTGTCGTTATTTCCAGTCACAAACTCAATCTTTTACTCGATGGGATAAGAAATCATTCCAAACACCTTTTTCACTTTCATCTTTGCTTTCTATCCTTCGTTTGTGATGATGTAAAAAAGATGGATTTCGGTTTCCAGAGATATGCAAAACATCGTCTTGTTAATTTTACTCATTTTGGGTTGTGGTAATCTGTCTCCCTTCTATTTCTATTTTTATGGCTATTTGTCTTTCTTTGATGCGCTACTCTCTTTTGGTTCTGGATAGGGGATCAATTACGTGGAGGCTTGCTGATAGGCTTGCTGAGAGGGATAGGATATTGCTCGGTTGGCATGGGGTTTAGACTTTTTGTTTTCCAACGCTAGTCCGAACGGTTATCATATGCGGTTGTCCAGGCTAATTCCCAGTCGTTAGAGTCCATCAATAAAATATATATAATCGAAAGCCATAGAAAATAAAATCATGAGCAGTCCTTTCAAAATCAATCAAATCTTGAATAGCCAAAATATTTGCTCACGTATAACCTGAAAAACTAATTATCACTATATGAACTGTCTATTTTATTTATGAGTAGAAACTATTTATAATTCAATCATTATGTCATAGTTGTCACCAGTCTCACAAACCATATTGAAAAGTATCAATCATTTGCTCGTAAGAATCGACAGGATCGCCTTGCTTCTGAAAGAATTGCTTCTTAGACAGTGTCCAATCTACTTAGAGAATGTGAGAACCATCCTTACTGCGCTGAAAGATGTGGCCACCTTCATCCCATCTCAAGTTTATAAAACCCTGCTGCTCATTACTGTCTTTTCACTTCTATACCGCAAATATAAGCGATACCGCTAACAGAATCGAAGCCGAAAAAATTCTTAAAGTACTGCTGAGTTGCACGAAAATGAATTTCCTAATCTTGGACCGTAGTTTGAAGTTGGCTAGAAATATGGGCCTTCTGGAGTGGGAAATGCAAAGACCGAGATGGATAGCTGCTATTTGGACTTCGCCACTAAAATTCAATAAAAACCTAAAGATTTTAGAGATGTAGTATTTTTCGAGTTGATGAGGAGCTACGGGCAGGACGAGCCTTTGTAGCTTGACCAAAATGCATAATGAATAGTTTTATTTTATGATTCATCTGTATCAATGTCAACTTCGAGCATATACTTATGATGTTCATTGAAATTATAATTATAGCACTTCGCAAAAGCATATATAATTTTCATTATGATAACTTCCTTATATTGTTTTATTTGTCAACCTTTTCGATGAAACCAAAAGGAAGTAGGTGGACACAACCCCAGTTATTTCATCAGAAAGGATGGATTGCCACCAACTTTAAGGTCAAAAACAATGTGTCAGCGATGCTCAAGTCCAAAAAGAGAAATTTGACTGAACAGAATAAAGATGAGATAACACCTTCGAGTAGAGATAAATCCATAGGCTTCTAACTTACCAAACCGGCAACTGCTCCTGAGGGCAAACGTAACCATCGCAAATTGCTTTAAAATTTTGAGCAAGTTGCCCCTGTAAATTCACTCTGGTAATAGCCTCAACCACCACCCATAAGCGAAACTCGTTACTCTAATTTCAAAACGACAATTGGCAATCGGAAGCCCCTCCTTTTCATAAAGCCCTATATGAGAAATCAGGATAATACTCAAACCATCGACCAAAGGAAATCTTAGATTTATCGAGAAATCAATAATCCGGATTTAAACAATTATCAATACAATTTGGGCAAAGCTGGAGCAATTATTGAGTATATGACTGAATATAAGGAGCCCTATGCCTTGGAGAGTCATCGATCTGAAAGAATCCGACCAAAATCGACGCATCAAAAGAATATAAACGTGCTGGCCCAAAAGTTAAAAAGATTCTATGCTCCTTCTCTCTATCAGAAGAGGATGACTGCTCTGAAGTATTAATGATATTTTTTAATGTTAAAAGTTATAGATGCATGCTAACCAAATGATATTTTTATGTTTTGTTCATCTTTATGAGTAGCCAAGCAATAAATAATTCGCTATCAAGATCATGAATAACCTCAGTCGATTGCGTGAGATAGCTATCTGCAGAATATACTTGCAATTTTGATAGGGGCCATAAATAAGGCGAAACCAATCGCTCTGGGCTGAAGAACAAACCACAGTATTACTTTACAATTTGTGCAGTCACTTTTTTCACAGCAGCAAATGAAATGCACCAACTCTACTTCGCAAAGTTAAGTTCCTTGACTGATCCAGGCACAGGGTTGGTAGATGAGGCATCCAATCATATAGAACGGCATTGCCAAAAGAAAGATAGTGAACAATAGGATTAGAAAGAAAGGAGCCACTATATAAAGTAAAATTTGTTTGAGCCTCCCCGCCACAAACTCATTTTCCTCCTCATACTGCATACCAGGACAGCCACAGCAATTATAGTAGCGGTAGTGATGTTTACTGTACTCTCCCAAGCAAAGCCAGCAAAACTGAAACTGGCATTTTTTGCAGCTCATGTGATTGCAGCCAGAAATCTTTTAAATTGGAGATTTGCATTTTGGGCATTTCCTATATATTGAAGAAAATACTTAATTTTAAATGCACTAAACGTAGTTTATAGTGCATTCTTTAGCACAATATCGCAGCTTCGACCTTTGTGATAGCCTTGCAAACATATTTGACAGTAAGTAGATTTGCATTTCGGGCAGGTCAACGCGTCTTCGGATTTCGTCAGCAACTCCCCACAGTCAGGTCTGCATTGATATATCTTTACTGATGACAGAATTTGTTGTCGGGATTCATCTCCTTTTAGTTTTTGTCTTTAAAATACAGGAAACGCTCGAACTCCTTTGGTGGTAATAAATTTTGGATAGTCTTAATGGAAATCATTTATTCGCATTGATACTCGGGGCATTGGATGTTGTGGCTGCCATTCGAAGTGCTTTAATTGATGTAGCCCCGCATACAATCTTAACAAAAAGAGTGACCGCATGGCTATTGGTTGTATCTAGCTGTTAGCAGATAGCATATCGAGCAGATGATCTACGGCAATGGTTTTTTTTCTTGCTGATGTTCGATTTTGGGAGGTATATTGTGTTAATTGTTGACGCTACGCCTTTAGTGACTACTCTCTCTTAATAATAATTTAACTCCATTTTCGCCTAGTACCGTTAAAACAACCTGATCGGCAGCGATTGATGACACTTCATCAAATTGAGGACTGCTAATTTCATTTAAATTCTTCAATTTGTTGAGTTATAATTCAATTAACGCAGCCACTATCCTTTAGCTATAGCCAATGCTTTCCAATTTAACCAGGGTCATTAGCCTGAGTAATTACCTTTTATATTGATCAGTCTGATGGTCGTCCATCCTCTTCTCAAGAATTTATGATTGAACAGCTAAAAACTCAAGAGGGTTGTGGTTGAGATGTTCCTCAATAGCGAATTAACTGTTATTGCGTTGCTCTCCTCGAGCGATTTCCTATAAAGCTGGAGGATACTCGCGGGTAAGCTATGATTTACTGCCTAAATTATTCATTATGCCACAGAATATAATTAAAGCTTTTATATGATTGTATTAACACTAAGCTATTGCTCATGATAGATCAATTCAAAATCAACTTTCGACTTTTTTGGATGTTGCTGCGGTCGTATTTTTACTTTGGCACTTACACCTTCACTGAAGTTTTATGACGAGATAGTTGTCGGTATTGCAGAACATAGGTAACTCCCCTCGCCCACATGGAGCTCACATTAATGGAGTATGAAAAATTGCCTAAATTATGTCCAGTTCGCTTTTGATTGAGTTCTATCTTTTCAATTTCCAGAAAGGAAGGATATTCGTTATGTTGAAGATTTAGCTGGGCCAGTTGATGAAAATAGCACTATCCAAAACGTTTCAATTCTAGGATAAGATTGTTGGACAGATCAAGGTACTTCAGATTGACTATATTAGGGTGCAATTGCTTGCGCAAACTACTAATCTCACAAATGAAATTTTAGCTCAGATTGAGTGATTTCAGACTAAGAAAAGTACCCAAGGGGAGGCTATTAATTGAACATATATTATTATGACATGATTTAAGGGAGATTTACATAGATTAAGGATCTTTAACTTTGGCCAACAAACTTCACGTAGGGGTAGCATCGACTCTATTTGGTTGCAGCCTAGTTATCTATAAATATACTTAAATCTATTTCCTCGATTGACTGAATTTTCAAGTTGGATAACGGCTCCACGCTCTTGATCTAGTTATTATCTGACTGAAAATGGGGGTACTGAAAGACATGTCGACCAATTCAGGAAGTTCCCTCTCGCTAAGGACCTCCAAACTTTTTATTCTTTCTTTGTCTAAATAAAGAAAGCCGTACTCATAATGATTTATGTGACTAAATCAAGCTTCTTATGAAAAAGTTTGTAGAGTTGTCGTGCGTTTTTAAGTTTTGCCTCCGCTTTGTTAGCAAATTACCTGACGCGCTTCATGGCCTTTTTGCAGTCAGAGCTCATCTCATTCATTTTTAAATGCAGTTATTTCCCAACTATGGTTAGCTCTGCTTCACTGATCTCTTCACTAATATTAAAATATTGCAGGGCTGGATATTTGATGATAAGTCTCTCCAACACATTGTCCATTACTATTGACTTTCTTACTTATAATAAAGTTATGCACTAGTGAATAATATCGCATAAATACTGCTAAACGCAGAGATTAAAAAATAAATCATCAACCGTTAGGAAATTTAAAATTTTTAGCAAAGCTTTTGAGATCTCCTAATAAAGATGCTCGCTCGCTTTAACTTAGCTTCTTTTTTGGTTTGGGCTGGTCCACAGCATAAAACTCATCCTCTTATATCTTGACTCCTCTTTCTTTCTGAGGGTTCGCCCCTTATTTTTGGACTTTACTCGCTTATTATTTTGATTTGTTTTTTGTTTATGTTTCCTTCTTGTAATTTTAAATGATGGTAGCATTGATATGACTTCGGTCATGCAAATACTGCTAAACATGCGCGTTCCAGGCATTGATAAAACCAACATACCTATAATCTTCTGCTGTTTCCTTGATAACTATTCTAATTTTATTTCTAAGCGAATTATAAGCCTCTTGCTGTGCGATTTGGCTGTTGAATACGAGCTGCATGCTATCGTGGTATTCCTTGATCAATTAATTCAAGTACTGTTTGGCCTTTTGTTATTAGTTCCTCAGTATTTAATTGGAAAGCTCGATTTCTTTCAATTTATGTATTTTTTCGCTAATCAGCTCGATATTTTATTCAAGGCAGTTGCGATTGTCTTCTAAAATAGTCATATCCTGCTCATACAACGCAAGGGTCTACCTTAAATTTTTAAAGATTAGTAGTTCGCAAAAAGAATGTTATTTTGTAGTAACTTCCTTAATTTAACTCATTTATATGATTTGGTCATTTTGTTAGGAATTGATGGGTTGATGGAGGTTCTATTTGGTGTTGACCCGAATAATGCTTTAAAGGTGCTGTGGAGACTATTCTTCGGCAAATGTTTTATTATGCTGGCACGAGCTTTATTCCACTTAGCCTTTAATGTATTTTGTACGGAGACGGTTTAACAGATCAGTGGCATTGCGCAACCCTAACTTAGAGTCATTCATAATATAAGAATAATTAATAACGTCGAATAAAATGAATGAAACTATCGAAAAGATGAATGAACTAAGACAATAAAATTGTATTGATTTCATTCATATTTGTGGATTAAACATTGGGGTTGGGGTTGGGGTTGGG
>Ga0302186_10000381_pt1 | contig 40184 bp, 25 predicted proteins | sample II_Bog_E1_2_FD_198782 | JGI IMG/M metagenome (GOLD analysis project Ga0302186, IMG submission 198782) | Peat permafrost microbial communities from Stordalen Mire near Abisko, Sweden - II_Bog_E1_1 | ecosystem: Environmental > Terrestrial > Soil > Wetlands > Peat | place: Sweden: Abisko... | reverse complement strand
CATCAATTAAGGTGGTGGGAATAGCAGCTGCGATTCCATTGGGACCAATGCGAGTAGGTAATTAATTCCGTAGGTCGTCGGTCCAGATCACGTGCTGTCCCGGAAAAGTAGCTGTGCTTGTGTTCCTGGTGAGTGCGGCTAGTCCATCACTTGATATGGCCAATTTTTAGCAATTAGTGCACTTGGATATCGATGTCATTAATAAATTTATTGATTTTTTTTCATTAATTATGGCACACAGGACACAAATCTATTAAATTTATCTCAGCACTATTCTTTATTATAAACTTAAATTATGATCTTAATTACAATTTGGAGATTTAATATAATATTTTATATCGTTATTAATAACACTTGGAATAATATTTGAATGAAGGAGAGAGATATGAATATTAATTCGAATGAAATTGACTCTCTTATAGAAGCATAATACCAGCGTTATCGGAATAGTATCGGAAAGGGGGCAAAACACGAATCCTCCATGCCAACCAAAGAGAATAGTCGGGTGTGTCAATATTCTTAAAATATAAGCTTTGGGCGTATGAAGGAGATGAGTAAAGAGGTAGAACAATATCATATCATCTTAAAATTAATGCAATGCGAAAATTATGAGGACGCTCTAAAGAAAATATAAAGAGTTAATAAGGCAGATCAATTTTTACGCAGAGTGAGGGAAATGATTCAAGATTGCGAGCCGAGAGAAGAACCCACTCTCTGTAACAGTTGGCGCATTATTAAGGAAGTGATGGAGCACCACTATAAGGAGAAAGAATAGATTTGATTTTGCTATTATTTTTAAAATTAAAACTAAGAGTATAAGCTAATAAGAGAAGGATTCAGAATGCCGTAAATTGTTTTTAATTTAAATGTTTAATAAATTTCATTTTTTATTGATTATGAAAAATATTTTGGTTTAACAGGACTTTTAAATTAATTATTCTTTGAGACAGTTTAGTTGATATTATTCAGCGTAGCAAGGATTGGCGATATAATGGCTAAAGTTTGACGATAAATAAATAAGATTATTAGGAATATTTTACATAATTATTGCTTTTAACGAACAAAAATAGAAAGAAACATCACATTTGTGTTGGTAACTTATTCAAGAAAGAATCAAAAGATGAAAAACTAAATTATTAATTTATGCAATATCAATATCTATGAATTCATTAATCATTAATTTTTTAAGCAGTTTTACTCTTCTAATTTACAAATAAAGTTTTAACTTAGTCAGATTTAGGCACCTTTTTACTATTGTTCTATTGCTTCAATTCCTCCTATTTTTTTATCATTTAACTATATATGAGCAGATTTCGCAAAGATTAATTCTTATTTAAGGAATTACTGTTTTCAGAATTTAAAGAGTATCGGTCATTCATAAACATTTCATTATTATTGAGCTTGGAGATTACTTTAATCATTTCATAATATTAAATATAATCTGCTTAATATTGTTTGCATCTTCTCTACCATTCTTCTATCTTACGTTCATATTTTTCTTACATTTTTTTCAATTAGGTCTAATTTAATTTTATTAAATCGGCAATTACTTTATCTTTTTCTGCTATTTGAACTTTAAGTTTTTGATTTTAAAGTGTTGAATCTGCTAAATGTTATTATGCATCGTTTTATTCGATATCGAAATCATCATCTACTAATATTTGAGAAATAAAAATTGATTTTTATAATGTTTTTATTTGGCTTATGGCTTTACTCTAATGATTCTATTTTTACTTTACTTTATTGGTTTTAGGCTAAATTTATGCATTTAGATTCTCATTTTTTTTCTTTAACCCCGTAATAAGAGTTTACTTCTCGGCTATTTCCTTGAGTAAATGTTCTTTAGAATCTTCATGATTTTTTTTCAATTAGGACATTTCTATTTTTAATTTATTTTCTATCTCACTTTGTTATTTTTGGCTCTTTTGTGATTTACAATTGGACTACTCCTATTGTTCTTATTGCTACCATTTTTCAATAATTGACTTATTTTTAAATTATGATAGGGACATATATTGCTACCTATAAAATTATAGCTCATGAAGAACAATGCTAATATTTTCACCAACAATTCTGATATTCTCCTATAGATAATCTTTTTTACTTAAGTCTAAAAGAACACCGATTTTATCCGGCTATTTGAGACTCATAATAAGTTTTTGATTAAAGCATTACAATTAATTTTTAGCATTCATAATAATATCAGTAGTTTATTTATCGCTAACAGAAATACCCTAATTTTTCCTTTAAATTGCTTAGAAAATAATTTGTCTAATGCATTCAAACTTTTCTCGATACATTTCCTTTTCACATAATTGCGAAGAAATTCGTACGTTCATAAGGTTATTAATTTTAATAACATCAATGAACCAATCGAACCAATATTTAAATTAAATTAGCCCAATTTTTTCTTCAGCAGGTTTCTTTTTATCTAATTTGGAAAGAATATTTGATTGTTCAAAATCATATTTGAGTTGCTCATAATCTATTGCCAAATTATAAACCATATCAGCACACGTGTAATCATTTGTTGTTATAAATTTACCAAAACGCCGATAGACTTATTTAATCCTATTTTCGATATCGCCAAGGTTTTGACACTTTTTCATTAATTATGATTTCATCATTTGTTGATTTTGATGGATTCTTAAGAGAAGATTTTTATTAACGCGATGAATGAGTGTTTTTTATGGATCAATATTTATATTGACATTGGTATCAAAGGTTTATAATATTTTTGTAAATTCTTTATTAATGTCTACAATCGTGGTTGATGTTCCCAAAAGGAATGATTGGAGCCATTTTCTATCCTTTTGAAAAGTTAATTCTCTAAATTTATTTATACTAGATTGATTCTTCATATTCATCAATTAATCATATTTATCCAAAATCCATCTGTATTCCCATGCTTATTGAAGTATTTTTCCAAATTTTGTGAACTTCTAATCTTTAGCAATCCTTTGAATTTCATTGAAGTCCTCAGACTCTAAAAGATTAAAGATTTTTATTTTATTTGAATCAGAGGAAGTTTGATTCATTTTGATTAGTGCATTATATTTGATTTCTTCTTCATCTCTATTTGCAATTTTTAGTTCTTTTGTAAGTCTGTCAACTTATTCCTGAAGATTTGACACCTTTTCCTTGAGATTTTAATTATAACTGCCTAGGGATATCATATGATCAAGTGCAGGAGCATACTACATATTAATATTGAATAAATGTTTCCTAGCCTTTTTGCTTTCTCCTATATAAATCAAGCGCATTATTTACATGATGTATTAGTTTTGTTCTCTATATGTTTTAGTCAGTATCATCCTCTGCAAAAAGTATTAATTTTCTGCTTCTGAAATATAAAAATAAATTTCAAGATAACACAGAATACATCAAAAAATATTTCAAATAGATAATTTCAAATTGCGCAAAATAAGAATATTAAATTAAAAATAAATTATTCAATCAATTTCAAAAATAAAATCCTTCCACTTGTAAATATTTTTATTCATTAATTTACAACCCAAAAATATAGGGTTTTCATTCAGAATTGATTTATATACTTTTTTTACTTTAGAAACAGCAATTAATATCTAATATCATTGCGGAAAGGCAAGCAGATAAAAACTAAATAGCCAACATTTCTTGTCTAGAGTCTAAGTTAGTGGAATCCCAAACTCGGTCTTAGTTGAACTACTATGCAGTATTTTTATCACTAGGAGACCCTCTTCGATTTCGAAGCGAGTCCATATTTACTTGACACTACTTCCTGAAATGAACATTGAATGCTTATCATTAAACTTCTTATAAGAGAATATTCCATCCCTATTGATCACTATTAGTCTTTCTTACCATTTTCCTAAAATTTGTGATTTTTTGAAAATTTTCCCGAAATTGTAGCTATTTTTTACAAGAGTTTCAGGGATACCAGGGACATTGGCAGGACTGCACTTGTACAATTTCTTGCCCATATTTAGCAATTTTTGCTGAACAATAAATGCGAAAATAAAGTAGTTCAGAGGAAGGCCTTGATAATTTTTGCAAGAGGCCGCGATGAAGATTTAATTCTAGTCAATAGTACTTAATTTAATGCGGTGACAGTCTGCGACGCATATTCCATGAATTAACTTTATTTTGTGAAACTATTTTAAAAAATAGGGCTTTTAAGATATGAGTATACTCTGCTCCTGAAAGTTTAGGGATTCAAGGGACCAAACTTCTTTTAACTTCTTTATTGAAAAATAAATTTGACATTTCTCTTATTTCTCCTTTTCGAGAAATCGGGCTTCTCTTATTTTTAAACTTTCTCGAAATCTTTTTTCCTACTCCATGGTTGATTGTCTACGACCAGTATCTGAATCGGATTCCGATCCACCAACATCGTCCTATTCAGAGGAAGAAGCACCAAACTCCTCCCGTTTACGTTTTTCGAACTCTTTCTTGCGTGTCTGTTTTTATGCCATGTACTCTTGGTGTACCTTCTGAAAGTCTTACTGCTCAGGAGAGTTGATAATAACTTGAGGTTCTATTTGAATGCTGTGCATGAATTCGACCTAATTATTTTCTCCTTGATGAAAGTTGGCAGTAAGGGTCGAAACCACTGTCTGAGGATCCTCTTTATTCATGATTTCACTTTATATGGTATTTTATATCTATTAATTGTATTCATTCAGTTAATCAGCAGCACAATAACAAAGAAAATAAATGATCATAACTTACCCATAAAATTTAAAACTATTAATAACTTAGGAATGAACTATTATGAGAAGATTAATAAGAATCAAAAAAATCATGAAAACAAAGATGTAAAAATGATTAGATAAAATATATTTAAATAGAACACTTTAAAATAGAGTTTAGAGGATAGATTTGATATTGAGTTCAAAAATATTTGAAATGAATTGATTAGCAAATTTATGTAGAATTTATGGAGCTGCTTTATGACAAGTTAAAAGAAAGTTTAATATAAATTTTATAAATTAATATTGTAATGACACATAAATCCTGCTATGAATCATGTAATTAAATTTACACATCTATGCAACCCCAGCGACTTTTCTGCAAAAAAGGTTGCGACAGTGAAGGCACAATGTTATTGATCATTAATTTAGTGAATCGTGTAAAACAGATACCTGCAATAAATTATGCATCAAATAGTAGCAAGGAGACCATAGGCTATGGTTCAGTATGTTAATTTTTACTTAGAATTTTTGTACAGAGCTCCCACCGATCCAGGACCCTGTCTGGAGGCCTGCATAGTTGGTTGCAATAGGAAATAAAATCTATAATGATAGTAAACATCCTAATTTTATCTTAAAATGAAGTAAATTGTTTTAAGATTAATATAGTAAAATACTCATACTTGATTTTTACGAATTACATTAGAGATTTTAATCTAATTTATGATCAAATAAGAGCATTGGATGATATTTTTCTTTACATAATTGAAATATTAAAAGTTAATAAAATTAGATTTATCGGCAAGTCCTATTATCCTATTGATAGCTAGTTATTAAACATTTTTCAGACTCATTATATTATCGTTAAATGCGCAAATCATCAAGATTAGGCTCTTAATAAATCCCACAAGCTTGCAAGGAAAGCTATGATACAAACAAATTGAAAGAATCAATTGCCAAAATTGAATTTACTTTACAGTTGCGAAACAAAGAAGTCTAGTGCCTCAACTTGCAAATATAATCTTTGAAGGAAGAAAATGCTATTAAAACGGCTTATTTATAAAATCAAATCATATCACTAAAACGAGAGTCATCAGATATTAGATATGATGCCGTCAAGTCAAAGAGATTGTAAAATTAAAAATGCTAGAAAACTATAGCTGCTATGAGAAAGAATTTTGATAATATTTTGAAGTAAAAAAATGAATAACATCGGATAATCTGTGAAAAGATGAAAACATAATGGAGAGAAGAAATTAAAGGCCTACGGGAAAAGCATGAAAGACTCATCAATATCGATATAAAATAAAACTATTAGGACAAGCGTTAATACATTGAGTTTAGTACCAATTCCAATAGTGACTTAATTAAATCTCTTCAATAAGAGAAGATGTCTTTGTTAAAAGCTAAAAAGGAAGCTGATCAACAGATATAAACTTACTCTCGATAATTACTAACTTTAAAATCTGATTTTAGGAAATATACGGATGAGAAAAATTAATAACTGACGATTAAAAACGGTGAAATTGAAGGGTTAAAATTACAATAAAATTTACTAAGAGAAAGAATTCAATAATTTCAAGCCAAATAGCAAAATATCCATAGCGATGCATATGCCAAGATAGAAGAATTTAAGCAATTAAATTCTAAATTAACAATATAGCTTGAACAGTTCAGACTATTAGTCCTCACAAAAGACGAAAAAATACTTAATAATTGCATGCTAAAGAATTAATCGCGATAAACTTTAGTGACTGCTGTGCATGAGTGTAATCATGTGAACCTGATAAAGCAAATGGAAAGACAGATTGAATTAAAAGATCAAGAGATCGATTAATTGAAAAAGACCATCGAAGAGTGGAGTGAATCTATAGGATTTGATAAATCCGTTAGTCAGCGTTTAGAGGATATTTCAATTAAATGCCACAATACAACAAATTTGAACTCCAATTTTGTGCGTTCTCTGAAGTAGAAAAAGAAAGAAGGGTATAAAAAGATGATTTTTCGGTGACTACATTCTTAGATAATGAAGATAGACTAAATAAAAGATATAAAACTGAATCATCTAATCTTTTGTGATTTCTTTTGATATTCCATTTGGCGTGTGATTAATTTTATTCTATCTTCATATTCTTTTTCCAACCTTTATCGTAATCTACTCTAACTGTCTTTACTTAGAGCCTTTATCTTATAATTCTTTTTGTACATCTAAAATTCAAGATTACTATTCTATATTGGATAAGAATTACCTGAATTTATTCATTTAGAAATCGATTAGATTGAAGTAATTCAGTTTCCTTCTGCTCTGCCAATTGAAGGAGACTCGTTATTTTTACAAAATTATCTCTATAAACTTTCAGCATCTAATCTGACTTTTCTTTGATGGTTGCAGTCATTTCCTCAGCTACAATGGATCTCCTGGTGATCAATTCTAATTTCTGTTTCAAATCGTTGATTTAAGCCTATATTTCCATAAATTAAATATTCTTCTTTGCTAAAAGCTCGTAAATGTTGTTTTGATTGTAAACTGCAGCTGTTGTTTAATTCTCAATCTTCTTTATTTTTTTATCCTCATCTTCTTTTCGGCGCATTTCCAATAAACATTCCAGAAACAGTTTGGTGTACTTGATAAGGACGATTGGATTACGATTATTGACAACTAAAGGATGATTATCGCCAATAAAGAGACTGTAACAATCATTAGTGGCGTTGGACAACTCTTAAATAAGGTGACATAGAGTGGTGTCATCATCTTTTACCTCCTCGTTTCTTCGTCTATTATCATTTTCTATTTATTGAATGATCTTTTCGAAATCTCTCCTTATTTTTTTGGAAATACCCTCCACTACCAAAGTTTTCTGCTCAGAATTAAATTTCTTCTACGTCTTTTGCAATATTGACATTATAATTATAATGTAAGAGTAGTCACTTATCACTATTCAAAACACCATCGAATAAATTTTGGAAATCAATCATTTAACTCAACTCGAAAAAAGAACAATACTTTAGAGGATTATAGCTAAGATGTATCTTTTATAATATCCTTCAGATCAAAACAGGAAAAATCCAAGGAGAATTTGAATTTTTAAATTTTTGAGACCGAACAATACAATATTTATCATCCATCACCCTAATCTATTATTCGACATGATAATCACGTGACCCATAATCATGAAAGGTAGTCAATAATTGATAATTTTGAAATAAATTCTACCCCCATCAGAACTGAGTGCCACATGCATAATTTATAGAGCGAACTCAAAGGGGAATCAGTATCCAGTTTCCTAAAATATACAAAAAATGAGCAAAGAATTAAGAAAAAGTTTATAATTAATTCTCTTAATATTGTTCGGGTTTGCCTTGCAAAGTTACTGTAATCAATTCACAAAGCATATGGTCATCTCACCATGTGGAGATATGGGAAAGACACTAAATATCAAGTCTAAGCAATATATTGCAGATCCATCAAAACTCAAATTTAGTACTTGAAGGGATAGTTATTTCCCTCGAAGGGAATCGAATAAATATTGTCAAATTTAGTGGATATTTGTCAATCAATTGAGTAAGCACTACCTCTCTACGAGAAATAGTTTATTAAGAAGGATGAGGAATTTATCTGGCCAACTTCTTCGCAAATATTTAAAATATTTAAGAAGCAAGCATGATAAGGTTATTTTCAATATTTGCTGGTAACAATATTAAGCATTCGGATCACAAATATTTTAGTTAAGAGGAACTATTAACAATTTTTATCAATGAAAAGCGGCAACTTTTAACCATTATAATATATTGTTTGATCATCTCTTAATAATTTCTTGAAAAAAATCATAAAAATTGTATTCTCGATTCTGCGTGGCACATTTGCCAAATTGAAACTAATTCAGTCTAACGTTATTGTAATGTTTATCGCAATTGATTGCAATTATCCTCTGCTGTTTTATATTTTTACTATTGTTTTTGATTCTATTTTATATTCTCATCCTCCTTTTCTTTTATAATATTTTGAAGACTGCTAATTTGCTCGTTTAACTCTTTTAATTTTTGTTAATAAGCCATTTTCTTCTATGTGGTTTGATCATTTTTCATCAAGGTATGCACTGTTAATTTCAAGTTTTAAATATGAAGCTTTTGCTTTTAAATCATTTCATGCAACCCTCTGATAACTTTGTCCTGATCCGCAACCTTTGCTTTTAATGTATTGACAATTTTTAGCTATTTAGCTTATTGAGTATGACTACTTTAATTCTAGTCATATTTAATAGTCCTCATTTTTTAAAATAAATAGCGACTATCCACTTTCTTAAGGTATTCGCGCTTAACATTCATCACCAACGACTCCACACCAAATGTATCCTCTTTTTTTTTACTAAGGAATTTTGAGGAATTATTAGAAGAATTGGATTGCATCTCTTTTAATACTGAAATTTTTGGCAATTTAATATTTTCTTTAACAAAATACTTGAGTGTTTATAAACATTCGAGACATATAGCTGGAGGTGTTCCCTCATACTCTTGAATAAACCGCTACAATCTTTTTATCACAGAAGAAAGCGTTTTTTGGTTATGTGAAGTACTCGTAATGCTACTAATTTGAGGAAGGTGATGACTATCATCATTTTTTTAAGTGAGTTGTACACTGGCAGCAAGTCGCATGTGAGCATTTGTAAAATTCTACTTCGTTTGGATTGACTTACATTTAATTTCTTTCATTTTGTTCTTAATACCCCAAATAACTAATAAATAATACCATGTGAAATAACTGATGTATAATTGGTTATAAAATATATATCTTTAAGAGGGAATTCTGCTCTGCCAGATTATTTACTATCACTAGTATTTTTAAAAGATTAGGACAGATTGGATTATACAAATATTAAACATGCAAATCTAATCAAGGAATACCCTAGTAATAGGATAGAGCTTTTCCAGAAGTCACGAAAGCTCGAGAATTGAGCACTTCGATGTATTTAACAGGGCTATCCAAAGTTAATTTAGTTAATTCCTTTTGCATTCTATATTCATATAATTTAATGCAATTGCCTAAATTAGCTACTATACTCTTCGGATAAATCTTCTTAATTTCAGTGCAGTTGGTCTGCATATTGAATTTGCCGACAATCCCTTGAGCTCTTTTGTCCAACAAATACACAAATTACGACTATCCTCCCGCTAAAAGTGTTTGCTGATCCATGATGGCCACTGATCTGACACTGCTATTTTCAAACTAATAGTCACTTTCCTTCTCAAAATTTTAGTTTTTAAAGATTCTTAAGGTTTTATCATCAAAAGAAGCAACAAAGTTATCTCCAAAAAGCTCAGCAGTGAGGCACTTACTTTTTGTTTCAATTCCCCGAGCTACTTTAAGCGTCTCTTTGACTTCATCAAAATGAAGAGAAACTATTTGATTAGGATTGCTAATGAAATTAAGGACGTGGCTACGATTAAGAGCGAGCAATGCTGTAATTTTGGCTTGCCGATGATTACTGCTCGTATACTATTTAAGCACTTTTTCATTTAGTAAATCGTATACGTAAATACCATTTTGTTCGTTGGTCAGAAACAGATTTTTACCAATGACTTCAATATGTTCTGCTTCGCATCCCACATACAACGTTTTTGGAAGTGCCAAATTACGGTAATTATAGAGATTGACAACTTTGGATCTGGTGTTAAAGGTAATAAAGTCCTCATCACTGATTCGATAAAGTTTGGAGTCAACATGTTCGGCTTGCACAAGTTTATTGTACTTGATTGTCTCCTTCTTGAACTGAGAAATCACAGGATCACAGTATCGAATGGGACTCACACTTAATTCGCTGTTCTAACCGCATTCTTTGATGATTGCGCAGATTTGATGCTACTTTTTAAGAAAGGTGGGTATTTCCAAGCGATTTATGCGCAACTTATGAATGGCACGATTGCATTCGTTGATAGTTTAAGCTAGTAAGTCATTAAATTTACGATAAAGATCGTAGTTTGGATTAATGCCTCGAGTACTCAGATAAAGACAACTGAGAGTCTTTTTGAAAAGATTTCGATCTTTTTCATAAGGGATCGTTCGACGTATTTTGCGGCAGACATCATTAAGCTGTCTTTCTCTAAGATTGAGGGCGCTCATTACTTCCTATTTGAAAATTTTGAATTTTTTAAACTCAGTAAGCCACTCATCACAGGCTGCTTGATAGCTTAATTAGAAGTCAATGCGTTTCTTCATGAGTTCATGCACTTTCTAATTTAGCACTGAAACCTCAATGACTTCGCATTGGCGCGTTAGATGTTTGCTCTTACAATTGGGACAGACTAAAATATCCTTCTATAAAAAACACTAGGAGCTAGTACAAATTTTATGTGCTTACATGTTGTGTTTGGTACAAATTTTAGGGCCAAGGACCTCCATGGAATTAGACCTATAAAGAATAAAATTAATTGAATGACAAAGTGAGCAGATAAATAATTTTGAATATACTATCCTGTTGAAAAGATATATGATTATCCTACGAGGAGGCGAGGCGAGAAATTAAAGATAATTAGTTTACCATCAATTAATAATAATAAAGGATTACGAAATATGTAAGTATAATTGTCGGATAAAACATTTCAATAAAGATTGACTTATATTAACTAGACCATTTTGGCGTATCTCGATCTGAAGAAGGATTCTCCCTTTGTGCTTTTGGTATTGCATTAGCATCTTGGTTTGGCCAATTATCTGCGGATTATGGCTCAAACTATTTGTAACAACGAACTTTCTATCTTTATACCCAACATCTTTCCAGAACTCTAAGAAAATTCGCAGGAAGAAATAGACGATGCTAATTTTTTGAAAACAATTGATCAGACGTATATGGCGAATACTCTACTTTAAATGGTGGAGTATATGCAAAAGAAAAGGAAAAGAGTTATTTTGCTAGGGTTTTCATTGGGAGCCGCTATTGGTCTCAAGCTAATGGAGTAGCTAACAAACGTAGAACTTGGAATATTCTTCTATGGCTTTCCGCAGCTCGATCAAGTTCAGGCTGATAAAATTACTTGCAAGACTATTGTTTATGTGGGAAGTAGAGATAAGATTAAATATCTATCTGATAAGCCAACGATAGATAAAGCTAAGTAAATATATGCTGTGAATACTAATGTATAAATTATTGAACTTGAAGGTGCCAGACATGGGTTTATGAATTCTTTAACACAAAACTATTCCTAAAAATATTGCAATGACTGCTATCTCTATTTTCAAAAAGAGTTGTAAAAATTAAAGCTAAAACTAAAGAATTAAAAAAATGTAAAATTTCAATCTTTGGATAATGAATAAGATTAATACAACAGCAAGGGTGAACTAAAAAGCAAGGAAGGCTAAAAAGAAGATGGATGCTCGTTGATTTGAATTGATTAATTTTAAAATCACAAAAATTAAAAATATTTTTAGAGGGCTTCGCCTGCTTCGTAGAAAGCGACTCCGAGGTTGTAGTTTTAGGCGTGCTGCAACATTTTATGAAAATAATAGTAGCATGGAACATAAGAAGTGGCCGCACTCTGATATTCAATAAAGAAACAAACTCCATTCTTGATTCCTCTGTAAGCGACACCTTTCCTAAATTATTACCACAATACTTTTCCAAAAGCTTTTTTACATCGACAGTAGCCATACCAATTCCGCTTCTCCTTGAAAAAAAAGGCAGCAGCATGTAATACTTAGAATCACTATGAATCCTTCGAAGATTTCCAATTATTTCGAGAGCATAAAATGCTAACTCCTCATAATGGCTATTTTGCAGAGCAGCCACTACAAATCCATCTGTTTTTATTTTGCTCATCATTTTTAAATCAATTTTTAAATCTCCATATCCACCGTTTTTTAGGCCATACAGCATAATTTAATCTGCATTCATATGTTACTTCATTAAATTGGCAAGATAAATACTACACGCAATAGCAAGTGAATCGTATTTACTGTTTGGTTAATCATTTCTATTCAGATGTGGCGTATCGAATGGTGAATCGTAATAGATGCCATTGGCTTTTACTTTGCGAACTGTTTAGAGAATACCCTTAGCGATTTTTAAGGTTTTGATATCATTACCACCGATATACTCAAAAACCTATCTCGCTGAATTTGTTAAGTATATTCTAAGCAAAACTTTAATATTTGGATTGGCTTTTTTTATTAAGGGAATGAATGATTGATCAAATGGCTATTGCTGAGTTAATATATAACCATCAGAAAGTAGATTAAGATCGTACCAACAAATGATAAGAGTACTAAACTTATGAGCGTACTTCAAAGCATAATAATGGCCCTGCGGATTCCAACTCGTTATAAAAAGGATTTTGCTTACTTTTGATGTGCGCTCCTACAATTAATTATCCAGAGGAGATGTAAATATCTCATAGGGATTATTTCGTTCTCTCTTGCTGTAGGTTTGCCCAAAGGCAGTCACTAATAGCAGTACGAACATTATTTTAATCATTAGCATTTGTTAATTTTAATAATGATTGAATCTATGAAAATAAAAGACAGTTTATCATACCTTTGCCTTACCAATTTTGCTTAGCATATTTTTGACTTGTTACTCAGCAACTGCACAGCGTGATAATAGCTCACTTCTCTCTTTCTCTAACAATTTAAGATGCTTTTCGTAGTAGATAAGCTTTTGGTCGTTTGTCGAGGGACTAACTGAAGATTGATTTCGCTGCTGCTCAATTTCTTTACGTAAAGCGTCGTTTTCCCTTTTGATTACGTTTAGATCCATCTTGTTGCCATCTTTTAATAAAATAGTCAGTCTGCGATTCTATTCAGCAAGACGAGTATTCTCTTCCCTTAGTTTTTCTACCTCTCTATTACTACTTTGACTATTTTTCAGATAGTTATATTCCTGATTCACTCTGCTCTCCTTTAGCTCAATTTAATTTGGCCTGGATTTGCCTCCACTACTCTTCATTCCTCCGCCGCTGGCTTTCAGTCTTCTAACCTAAATTTTGGCCAAAATACCTCTTATTCGAGTCTAACATTTTTAATTCTAAGTTATGACAGTTCATCAGCATCAATTTCTGAAGTTAAATCGAGAGATTTAAACTTTTTGATGGCAGGAACTTCTGCGCCCTGAGGACTCCACTCTTCAAGAAGCGCAACAAGCTGACGCATGTATGATTTAAGATTCGCTATTTCCTTCTTTTTGTCGATTTCTGTCCTCTTAAGGTTATTGATCTTGTTTAAATTTTCATTGTCCTTCTTTGAGAAATTTTCTCTTAATTCTTTAACAATGGCTTCATAATCTGCATTAAGTCATAAATACTGGTAGTTTTAGATAATTCTTAAAGCCTCTTCCGATATTCATTAGTATCATTAATATCCTTGGCCCGCATCCTCCTACTCTCCTCCTCAAAACTAGTGTTTTATTATTCATAGAAACCTACTTTTTATTACATCTATTCGATCTTGCGCTGCAATAGTTTTATCCTATTCTGTAATTCCAAGTTTTCATTCTATAGTTCAATTCGATCGTAGTCTTTACCATAACCGCTCAAACCTGATTTTTTCGCATTACTTTGAAAGTTGACCTCCCTCTCGATGAGCTCCTTTTTATACCTCTCAATTTCTGACTTGAGATAGTTAATAGTTTCTTCTTGTTTCTTATTCTCCCTCTTAAGTTCTTCTTGCTTCTCACTCTGCAACTAAAGCATATATTTGCTTTTATCGTCAATCTTGGCTTTTCCCATAAAATCTTTTTTGAGCCGCTAATTCTCATTACTCAGATTTATCACATCCAAACTCAGATTTTGATTATCCTACTTGAGTTTGCCGTTTTCTTTCTGTTGAAGAATAAAATTTCGTTTTAGAGCAATAAACTATACCTCCAGATCACGTTTAGTCTCCAATGCTTCATTTAAGGCAGTGTTCAATTCCTGTATCTTTTCCTGACATTCTTGAAAGCTGGTCTCCTTTTTTGCCAATTTATTCTCTGTCTGTAGTATCCGTTTTCCACTCTCATAGTCTTTATTTTGTAGTTTTTCTAACAATTTCGTGTTCTCTATCTGTACTTCAACCAATGATTTTCCTATTTCCAATTTTTCTTCTTCGCACTTTATTAATTCTAACTGAGATTATGATTTGGATTTAAGAGCTTGATTATATTTGTTTTTCAGCTCACTGTACTTTTATAACAGTCTGTTATAGTCATCTTCAGTTTTTACACGCATTATCTCGTTCTATAGGAAATTCTTTTACTCCTCAGTGTCTTTGTCAGTAACTTTACCTTTTCTAGCTGATATTTCTGCTCTAAATTTGCGTAGAAGGCCATAAGTACTCGGCAAATTAACTATCGGATATTGCTGTATGTTATCAGTCAATCTTAAAAATTTAATAGTGGCTCTTGATCCCTCAATATCCTCGCTGCGAAGATTGTAGTAAATTACCAAATTAGAGTTACCACATAAAGATTCCTTCAGGAGAGATCCGAGTACAGAGTCATATTCAGGGACAGCCTCTGCGTTTCTATTGTAATCATTGAGGATTGATGCAAAGTTAAAGAGACTTTTTGTGGAAAGAGATGCTTCTTTATTCTTGATAGTGTTGCTGGGTTGTGAGAGTAGCTCCACACCTGGCACCTCCAGAAAAGTTGTAGTGCAAATGATTTTTCCTTCATCAAATTAGTCCTGAGATTCACGAATAAGCGTTATGCTCAGAAAGGAAGTATACAAATCTTTAAACTCAAGAACAAGTCTGTTTTTTTGTTTGACGGCACGTTGCACCTCTTTCTTAAATTCCTCACCATTATCTATACCTATACTGTTCATGTTTACAATCTCCACTCCTTACCAATCGTTGTCCCTTACTTTCAATGTTCCGTATTTGTTTTCAGAGTTACAATCATATACTTTTTCTTTGACCACAAGCCCTACTCGCATTCTAACTTAGAATTTACGAAATTTTTGGCGTAAGACAGGAAACAGTTTGTCCACAAAGTGAAAAGCCAAGGGAAGTTCGTTTTTGTTTCCATCAAACAGCTTCTCTTTTCCAGAGAAGGAAGCTCCGATATAAAGGACTGTCAGATTAATACCTCGAATGAAACTATCAAGAGAATTAATTAATGTGCGTTAATTGATTTGTTCGTTTTAAAGGTTGGTTGGCATTATCTTACCGATTGGAACAACCTACTCAAGGACTATGTGGAATGATATTTACTTTCGCCTTCGTCATCGAGTATGGAAATGTGATTAGAGGATAGATGAATGTTGTCATTTACTGTTTTCTCGTCTCGTGATAAGTTTATAAAGATGCTGACAGGTTTACAAGTGGATTAGTCTTTAAGAAGTGGCATAACTTATTATTTTTTGATTTATAATAAAGCAATAAACCTTTTTAAAATCAATTTTAAACTAGTTTAAATTATTTTTCTTATACAGCACCAACTTCATTAAATTCATCAGATTACTGCTTCTAAAATCATCATCATCTTAAAATTAATCCTCGAATAAAATGGAGTTTCAAATGTTGTTCGGCCAAAGTAAGAGATCATTTGTTGTTTTTTCAAAGACAACTATGAATTCCGAAATAGCTCCTTGACTTGTTCTACTTTTATGAATGGCAATGGCCACCTTTTCTTTATAGTATCATCAGTGGATTATGTTTTTGAATTGTTAATGTTTATTGAGTTTATTAAACTTTATTATCCAATGGGCAGTCAAATTCCATCCAAGTATGAAGACAGAAGAGCATGGGCAAGCATCAACAAACAGAGTCGGAAGGAAGTACTACAGCAAAATCAAGGTGGGCAGAAGGTTGAAAAGCATATGATTAAAAATCTTACCGTGGAAGAAGTTCGGAACTAAAGCTGGATCTATGAGTGTCGTAATAAAAAAAGCTTGAAAGGGAGTATTTAAATTCTATAAATGCGCTATATTTAGATTGATGATGAACGTAACTGCCAATCTGGGCTTTGCGACGGCAATGACTCTCATGGATAGTTAGTCTTATATACAGAACATCTCAATAAATTGTATGAAAATAACTCGAAAATTTAACTAAAATTGGTTGACCAATTCAGCATTTTGAGAGACATCATAGATGCAATCGAAACGTTAGTTCAGAAATTTGGTTATTTTGCAATCAACAAAGAAATGGTTGGCTTTAACAGTAGGAAGATTGGAAAAGTATGGATTAATTAAAATTTTGCCTGCAATCGTATTCAATTAAAACCAAAGATATAACGCTAAGAAGATCATAAAAAATGGGAAAGACAATCCATTGAAAACCTGATCAATATCTGTTTCTTCAGCGTTTCTTAAAGTAACAGTTATCCTATCAAATTCCATGCAGTCATTTAAGAAATTCGCAAGTATCAATTATTCAGCTTCGTTAACTTGAGAAATTACATGAACCAGTTCATTACCAGGATGAAAAAATCATAAATTTATCAATCTACACAGGAAAAAACCAGACTAACTAATAAATGCAGAGAATCAATGATTCACTGTAATAACTTCCACTCTGAAATGAAGAGGTTTTACCGTGAAGCAGAATCGTCAACTCGTGAAAACTAGAAAGCACTCACTCCTTAGAAAACCACTAGCAACTGTAAAAACTATCTGGTGGGACCAGTTGTATTTGTCAAAAATAGAGAAACAATACCGCAAAAGGAGAAACAATCCAGTAACGATCAGTTTTGCAGCTCTTATCATTTTCCTTTGAATGTTGGTATTGAAAAGCAACATATCTCACAACATTATAATGATGCAAGCATAAATGTACAATCTCCTAAAACTAACTATGTGCATGTCAACAGGCGTACTCAAAGTTTTATCATTCCCCCTCAACAAAATGACAACTCAGGAAAATTGACTTTAATTCCCGTATGTTCAACCATCAAACATTCTGAATAAATTCTGACTAAATCAAATAAAAAAAACAAATAAGTAGAAAAGAGTGAAATCCAAATGATCGACTCAATGTTTATGGTCTAAAAATAGTCATAGTTAGAAGGATAGATTTCATTTATAGGCAAAAGCAATATTATTTTATAAGAGTCCGTAATCCTTCGGGGTTGATGATTTTCCGACTTGATATTTCATAATTCTGAGTAAAGTAATTCACATGGTATATGATTTATCTATGAATAGTAAAATTGTATAATTTATGGTTTGGATTTGATTAAACAATTAATATATTTAAATTATGGATGAATAGCTAACATTTGGCGCAGATTGCGTTATAAGACTAGAAGATTTAGGAGAATTCAAGGATTATTCTGATATGGTTGAAAGCCTGACAATCTAACTTCAGTCCATCTAATTAGGAAAACAAATAGAGATACCTCATGATTTATGGGAAGTCTTGGCTGCTGATCCATAAGATACTTTTCATTTACCTTCATTTCAATCCCTTCTAAAGCATATCATCAATATTAATTGGCAGGCTCTTTCACTATCGACTTAGTAATACAATCAAATTTTAAAATTTTACTTTTGTGTAATTGAGGAATGCTTACTTTCCTTTACTTTTGGAGAATAGGCTTTATAAGCCTTAATAAAAAAACTGCAAAGCGTTGAGCATGCAAATAGTTCATTTCAAAAGCTATTGCTGCGAATGTTACTGCGCTTATCGGATAAAGTAGTATTTATTGAATAAATTTAACAACTTGTCATACTCTGGGAAAATTTAGATGAGGAGTTTCTGATTAAAACTGAAGAATAAAGTGGTAGAGACCTAATCGCAGCTATCTACATAGAATGCGTGTAAAAATATACTAGAAATCGTAAATTTAGAGCTATGATGGCTCAAAGAGCAGTTGGGGGAGCATACCTCCTGGCAAAATTAGCAGCGTGGAGAAAGGACAAACTAAAACTCGCATATTAAATTCAAGTCTTATCGAGCCGTCAATATTATAACAGTAATTTCTTAAAATAGATGATTGATCATCTGTCAACAAAATTAAACTAATGATTATTTGATGTGTTGTTGCTTTATATAATAAATATATTTTTTATAATTAAATGTTCACATTTTTGTATAGATGGCCCCGCTTATAGTCTTGGTTTGAGGTCAGCACGAAGATAATTACCGATGACGGAGCTTTATACGGTTGAGAGAATATTAAATAAACGAAAAATCAAAAGAGGTATGATATTATTAATTCAGGAGGAGTTTAAGTCATTTAGTATCAGGTTAAATGGTTGGGGTACAGTGAAGATGAGTGCACTTGGGAACCCTATAAAAATCTGAAATACGTCTCAGATATGATATAGCAGTACGAGAACAGTCTTGCAAATGCTGCGGTTGAACCCTCAAAAAACATGGCCATTCGATCGGGATCAAGTGTCAAGAAGCCTCTACTGGTTTATGAGTAAAAAAAAGAGGATCAATAATAAAATAAATAGATGTAATAGTAAGATGCAGAGGGAGTGAATATCTACGACCGATTAAATGAAATTTAATTGGAGAAAGAGGATTAAGATGATGACTATCAACCAAAACAAGTAGAAATTGAAGCACCATCTAAAACATGTAAAAAAAAGGGACGATCAACCAAAAGCAATTTTGATCTGGCTCAAATCTCTGCAGAAATTAGTAGAAAAAGATAAGAATGGAAAGCATCAGAGCAAGAAAAGGAAAAACCTTTACAGAAAAAATCAGCTTAAAACCGAAAGAAAAGAGTATAATTTGACCCTGTCAATGAATCAACTGCTCCTGCCGTTAGCAAAGAACCATATTTAAGTAAAATTAGAGAAATAGAGTAACGGATATGCTTTAATCCAAAACAAAAGCCATATGAGTTTAAAGCCGTTAAACCAGCACCACCAACAGGATAAGTGACCATTTTAGAGTTGGTACGTGGACGAGATAACTAATTTTAATTTTTGACACAACAAGGTGAATTGCTTAGTTATCGTTCTCGATTATCGTTGCTATAGCATCACCCTGATGAGTTGATACGGTTCTTTGAGAGCAAAATAGATTTCCAGAAGATACCCAAGTTATCTCTTTGATCCTTCCTCATTTATCTCATTGATTATATGATTTTATAGATAATGATTTGAGGTGTATAGAAACGAAGCAAATTTTGAATATAATTATGATGCAAGATGTGAGGACCGATTTACTTAGTGGAATTGATTATTATTTAAATTATAGATTGTATATAATTTAATATGAGGATAGCCTTCATAGCAATCATTATCGCCGTATTGGCCATTCATGCAGCAGCTCAATCTTAATCATCATCAACTGATGCCAACATTATAACTAGGCCTTACTGCAGCTTTATTTTCAATGACGAAGAGTTTAAAATATAAAAGTAAAAGAATTAGCAGATTGTCATCGATTTAAAACAGCATTTTAATGGAAGTGGGTACTTTTGTCATTATCTTAGGACTCATTTCATCTCTTCGCTGGTCAAGTACTTTAATGGGCAAAGGATTATTTTCACTAATCTCATCAGTCAAGCCGAAAGCCAAACAATTTCCTACTTCTCTACTTATTTGCTTGGACTCTTACTTCTCATAGGCATTAGCTTGTATTGGTGTTTCGGTATTTGTTTTACTCGAAAAACAAAATAGCTAAAACCCCAAAGATAAAATCGATAGATATTATTAAAAATTCAGCTGGCATTAGCTGGTTTAGCACTCTCGCTCTTATTTGTGATAATTCTGTCTATTTATGGTAAAATATGGCTGATATAGGGATGAACCAAAGTCCTAAGATATAACTGGGAGTGAATCAATTTTTCTGTTAGTTTTTCTAATAGCCAAATCAATTTTTAAGAAACCAGACTGGTGAATATAATCTCAATTGGTATGCAACAGAATTATAACGATTTGAAGCTATCTTTGTTAAAAATTAAAAATAGTTGTCTCCTCTAATTTATAATTTTGAACTCAGATAGATGATCTTAAATGGGCAGACTCTCCTTCGTAAATCAAATGGCTAATTAAATGAAAATAAATAATTTAACGAAGAATTAACAACTGCCGTGGAATATCTTTAAGGCATACATCATACTTCAGAAACAATAAAAACTAATTTGGAGGATTTTCATTTGACTGTGTAATATGTTCGGGAAGTAGCAATTGGGTATCGCTTTGTACTGACCATTTTAGAGAAATAAATCAATAAATTGGCCAAAGTATAAAACTTCTCTTCTTTTCTGAGCTCATACTCCCATTATTTATATCTGTGTTTCATATTAGTTTCCCTTATATCTATGATTGGCATAACCGGAGTCACCATCCTACAAGTGACCAGCAAATACTACTTCAAAGATATATTCTTTTATTTTATGGGCATTTTCAGCTTCATCGGTCTACTTGCTGCCATCTTTAATTCAATTTTAGTATCCACTTTTTTATGGATTCATGACACAGCCATTTATGTTTTGCCGAGCGAGTAAATCTTTCGAAGTATTCTTATTGATATTCAGAGGAGTTAACCTAAGGAAAATTTCTAAATTAGATGATTGTAGAGGTGATTGCAAAATTTCATCCACTCTCTGATGGCGACTATTCTACAATTTATGATGGTGCACTGGCTTAAGATTGCGGGAAACTGTCTCATAATTTGTAATATTTCACTTCTAATGGCAACATTGCAGAAGATATTTTAAAGAAAGGAACTTCATATTTTGATCAGGAGGCTTCTAAACATTTAGATGACATGTAGCTGTTAACTAAATTTTCAAATCAGTTATCATCTCCGCTCATCGCACAGATGACAGCTGCCAATAGTGGTTTAAAAAATATATTATTGTAAATGGATCAAATTGATGGTGCTCTTGGCAGACTTGACTCTTCAGCTTTTGGTCGTTATATTCGAGGTATAGCTGATTATTTGCTCATCCCTTCAATTAACAATTCGGTGGAGCACCGTTGGATATTTGGTTTTTGTGGTTATGCACTATTGCTTGGTCTTCTGTTCGCCTATATGATAAATATATTTTCTTTAGAGGAGGTTCGGGTTCACGAAGGCTAGTAATAAAAGCAATCATTATCCAAGATGAATAATGATAAATAGCTACCATCTTAATAATATGGGATTGAAGAGAGGACTGATTAATGTATATGACATGAAATAGGGTAATTACAACTAAATTAATAGAGAGCATTATCTTTGCTATTTTGTTTAATCATTAATATTAATTTTACGATATCGTTCATCAGAAAGCATATTTGTAAATAATTAAAATATGTTCCAATTTGAATTTGTTAATTTGGCATGTTTATCATTGATGAAATAAGATGTTGACTTAGATTTCTTAGATTGTATAATTCTTTAAGTATCATTCCAACAAGACATAAATATGATTTTCAATTTTAATTCTTCTTATGATTCTTTTGTTTTAAACTGTACCACTATTTCCAATATCATCTGATTTCCCTTGATAAAATTAATGAGCCAATACGAACAAATTATGCTTTCTGTCTTTCCAATTTAACTTTCATAGATATATTCATTTCTCAGTATTTTTTTGTTGAATACGCTCAATAATTATTTTTATACTCCTGAATGAGCAATATCAAAAAAGAAGAGGCTTTAGATAAAACAAATGTGCCTTAAATTTAAATTGTGACCTTGGGGCTTTGGAATATTGCCGCTGAACAGACTCCACTCAAGGATAAAGACGTTATTCATTCTGCCAATCCAGCAGAACCACCCCATCCTGTATCAGCAGTCAAAATAGAGGACAAAAAATAGAATGGTCACGAAGAATTAAAACTTAGTCCAAGGGTTGGAGATCCTGAACTTGACGAAAGCATCCGAGAGCACGTCGAATAAATTCTGGGTTCTATAGAAGGTGATGAAAATGAAAGTCAATCTCCATAATAGCAAAACGAAGAATCAAACATCTCCAAATCTTCCTCCTCCTCTAAAAAGAAGGACATGGCCAAAAGCGAAAGCAATGACGAGCGTAAATCATAGTTGCCGACAAGCCGTAAATGTTTCAATAAAATGTGTAGTTCTAAAAAGATCTATAAGAAAATTCGTTCAAGAGTTGAGGAGAACAAATACAGATTCTTCTGCAAAAACTGTTATGAAAATTATTTCAACAATCTTTACTGCTAATTCTGTGAACAGATTTACTCCAACAGCTGTTAGAATTAAGATGATGACAAATGGATCGGCTGTGATCATTGTGAAAGATGGGTACTAATGCAGAGATTTAGAATCATATTTAATGTTAGAAAAAATACCGCGATAAAAATGTAAACGACCTGAAGGATAAAAATCTTCTGTATGAGTGTCTGGTTTGCAGTCAAAAGAACAAAATTAGCAATGATAAAATCAAGAAGAACGAAAAAGAAGTTGGCGAATAGAAAGTGGGAACAAAGCAGAAGATATAAATCAACCGAGAACAAAGAACTTCAATTTTTCATAAGAAGAATGAAACATTTCCCAATTTGGAATATTTCCTCCAAAACTACAGTACTCCAACTCATATATAGGTTTCCGCTTATGGATGAATGAGAGTCAGATTCGAGAGGACATCGAGCATTTGCGTAGCGTCTGTCTGCGTGCTCCCCAATAGGAGATCATCAAAAACAGGTTTAAGAAAGTAAAGACATAATGAAATATCTTATGATTCGCTCCTATATGAATCATTGAAACTAAATATTAATTGGTTAATGTTTTAGATTGTTGATCATCTGTGCCATTAATTAACTTGGACTTCTCTCATTATTAAATAAGATGTTTACTCGATTACTTCGGGGACTCAGCACCTCACTCTTCTCCACTCACAGGATTGAGGCTCCCAAAAAATACGTTGAACCCTTTAATCGTGCTCGAACTATTATGGATCTTTACGACCTGAATGTTTACAATGAAGGCTTTGTGTTTCTGGCCCCAAATGCCACTTTGGTCGGTGATATTTTTATGGGCAGCGATATTGCAATCTGGCATGGAACAGTCATCCGTGGTGATATTAATAAAGTTACGTACCACAACTCCTATTAAGTTTGGTAAAAAATATTAGCATTGGAAACAACTGCGTACTGCATACTGCCGCCACTTCACCCACCGGATTGGGCGCAGAATTAATACTGAAGGGCAATAATGTAATTCAAAACAACTGCACATTGTATTCATGTACTATTGAAACTGGTGTTTATGTTGGACATAACTCTGTTATCCTTGAAGGAGCTATCCTGCAAAAAGGATGCATTATTGCACCGAATAGTGTTGTTCCTCCTGGCAGAGTGGTTAAAGAGAGACAGGTTTGGGGCGGAAATCCTATTAAATATGTACGGAAAGCCTTGGAGCAAGAAGGTTTTGTCACTCTTGATTATGCACGCCACATGAATGTTCATGCTCAAAGTTACAATAATTCCTTCTTACCCTATAGCAACGCCTACCTCTACCGCCATGGCCCCTCTGAGGTATTAATTATGCTATTTAGCCCATTGAGAAATATGTGACTGTAGACGAATTGAACAAATATGAAAAGCAGACTTGGTACGATCCCTCAGAATCGACTATTACCCGATACTGATTAGTATGATCATTAAAATGATAAATTACAATATTTGGTTGATTAAGGGCAGGAGTCTGCATAATTATTTAAATTGATCAAGTCATATATATTTTTATAATGATAGTGATTTCTAGACCTACCATAGAGTAATTTACTTGTGGATTTTCTTTATTGTTGTTATAATTTAGAAGAATAGAATACGAATGAATAAACCTTTCTATGGAGTCGCTACCATGCCAAAATCATAAAGAAGTATTGTTTTCATCACTCAGCCGAAATAGTTAATAACCCTGATGTCCCTGGGCCTGGTTCTTACAATTTCAATAAGTAAAGACCACATAATTAACTTCCCAAATGGAGGTATTCGTAGTTTTACTTAGTTTAAAAAAACGACTTGACCATGGAAGTTGCTTTCAAGAACTGTCGATATCCCCAGGGCCGGGAGGATATGAAAGCAGCACTGCCTTTGTAAATTTTCTATTATGGTAGAATAAAAAAGCAGAGCTTAAAATTGAGGAAAAAGGATAAAAATACCGTCATTTTTTATAAAAATCGTACTCGCATAGTCCTTTAAACCTACCTGGTGCATTCAACCTCAAAGGAGGCCATTCATTTGGTTATAGAGAGGCATTTAAATAGGTTGAGACGTCTCCAGGGCCCATCTACCATTTAGACAATTAAATTGAATAAAAAAGAAAGATTAAAACGTACATCTCTAATAAGTAAGTCAAAACTCATATCGAGGATTCGGATTTGGTTAAAAAAATAATCACATATACAAGAGAAATTAAAAAACCCCTGGACCAGGTGCCTTCTAAGTTGAAAATGCAACTGGTATGGCCAAGAGTAAGACTTACGGCATTTGGACTTTCGGAAGTGGGAAACGCAGCAATTAGCTCATCAAAGGAGAACTTGGACCGGGGGAATATCAGCCTCAGCTTTTCAATATTAGTCGCAGCTTTAAATTTAGAGGCAGAAACTAAATTAAACCAGCTTAAATCAACAGCAATGGACCGGGCACTTACGATATTCCTGATACCAAAACCAAACTCGGCACTCTCTTTCACTCACCAAAGAAAGTAGAGAAGTAAGAATAATCTGAAAGATCTTTGAAGAAATAGAGTAGTTTGTCTCCTTTCTCCTATAATCCTCCAAGGTATCTTGATAAGCCTGATAATCACGGATATTCTTTAGGACAAAGAATTGATTTAGTCAAAACCGATCAACTTGAACAGCCAGGGCCTGGAGCATACTAAATTATTGTGAAAAAAAATGAAAATAGGGCTTATATGGGTCGTAAGCTAGAAGAGCAAAAGGTAGAGAATGCCATGGATAATTTCTACAAATATGATCCGAAAATAAGTACAGTAACTAGATAATCGCCGAAATTCAGTTTCCCTCAGAGTAGAAGATACAGGGATAAATAAAACGGACAGCATACTACCAACTGCCCAGAATTTTATTTATCAATAGAAACCAAAAAAAGTGGATGCAGCTATTCGATGGGAACTTCCAAGCGATTTGTTGAGCAGAAGAAAGAGCAAGGTCCATTTAAACTGACTCAAGAAACGTCGACTATTGGGCAAATGCCAAGCTACTTGAGAAAAAGTAGTAAAAAAGTGTGAGTTCTTCTTAAAAATGATATATTTTGCCACAGGCTTATTAGGTCTGAAAAAAGAGATATCTAATTTATAATCAAATGAAAAAATCATAAATCAAAAAAGAAAAAGCAAAGAGTAAACTAGACTCAGATCAAGAGAGTGTCAAGGAAGAGGCTTCTCTGAAGGAAGAGGAAGGTGAAGTCAAAGCGGAATAGGATGATGTAGTTGTAGTAATACTTAGGGAAGAAAGCAATGGTTTTAGTATAGTGATGACGAAGATAATTAAAATAAGTGGGAATATTTAGAACACCATGGAGTCACCTTTCCAGATCCCTACATTCCTAAAGGATTGACTATCACTTATAAAGGAGAAAACATTAAGTACTTCCCATTAAACATAGACTCAATCCCTATGAATAATAAATAGCTTGGTATTGGTGCCAAGCAATGGGCACAGAGTATTAAAACAACTAAATATTCCGAAAAAACTTCCAATCGCAATTTACTGAAACCCTCAAGGAAAGATACCCTCAAGCTATCAGCCTGGATCAATTTGATTTTACTACTATGAAGTTGTTATGGGAAAAATAAAAATAAGAGAGGAAAAACAAGAGTGAAGACTAAAAGCTGAAGAATAAATTATTTAAAGACCAGCAAAATAAGTTTTATGGAACAGCCATAGTCGACTGTAAATGTGATATAAGATAGGGACCATTGAAAAAGTCAATGGATATTCGATTGAACCACCAACTTTGTTTAAGGGAAGAGGTAAACATCCCAAAGCTGGTTTTCTAAAGCCAAGGATACAGCCTGAAGAACTTACCTTAAATTTAATGTAAGATGCTCCCATTCCAAAATGTCATGTGACTGGACACAGCTGGGGTTCTATTGAATGCAAAAAAGATTCAACTTGGCTCTGCTCTTACAAAAACGATACAATTAGCTCATCATCTACTTATAAATACATCTTCTTAGCCGCAAATTCTCGTTTTAAAGGACAGAATGATCGAAAAAAATATGAAAAGGCTCGCCGATTAAAAAGGACAATCGATTCTATTCGACAGGACTACATACGGAAAATTGAGGATAAAGATTTAAAAAATAAGCAGTTGGGAACTGCGACCTATTTGATTGATAAACTTGCACTTCGAGTTGGTAATGAGAAAGGAGATGATTAGGCTGATACACAAGGCTGCTGCTCGCTGAGAGTGGAACACATTGAAAATCTACCAGTAGATATTAAATTAATTTAGGATGAAGAGATAAAGCTGGATTTTTTGGGAAAGGATTCCATGCAGTATGTTAACACAGTGAAGGTAATTCCAGCAGTTTGGAGCAATATTAAACTATTCCGGAGTGGTAAGGAGCCAGATGACAACCTTTTCGATAAAATAGACGCTCAGGCGCTAAATGATTATTTAAAGTCTCAAATGGACGGACTCACTGCTAAGGTATTCAGAACCTATAACGCCTCTAACACTCTACAGCAAGAATTAAATCGCGTTGATCTCGCTGGGCTGTCGATGGAGTAAAAGAGAGAGAAATACTAAGAGGCAAATAGACAAGTGGCCATCCTTTGCAACCATCAGCGTACAGTGAGCAAGAAAATGGTGGAAAGTCTCAATAAAAAGGAGCATGCTCTCTAAATCAGTAAAGAGTATCTCAAGGAACTTGAAAAGCATCGATCACTATTTACAGCCAAACGTTTAGGAATTGAACGTCCAGACGAAGTCCTTGAGATAGAAGGAATGAAGCCGATAATTAAAAAGTTTCCAGAGACTCGGGAGGGCACTGATCAGACTCTCAGACGTTTGTAAGCTCGTATAGCCAAATAAGAGAGTAATTTTATTTATATTTAGAGCTTTTGAAAAAGAAAAATGATAGCAAAGAGTTTGCTCTGGGAACAAGTAAAACAAACTACAATGATCCTCGTATAACTGTCGCCTGGTGCAAGAAAAATGAAGTACGCGTTGAGAAAGTCTTTACCAATACTCATTTAAGCAAATTCTTATGGGCGATGTACGCTGAGCCTGAATTTGAATTCTGATTCATCTAAATACATTCATTGAAATAAAGTTATAAATCATTCCTATGTTATGGAATCTTTGCTGCGAAAGAATCGCTTGAGGAAGTAGAAGGGGTCTAATGATAAGAACATATCTGCACGAATTTGCTTCTCAAACTAAGAACGGTCAGCTAGTTAATAGCTTTGGATACTATTCTAACTAAGCGATGGAATTAAATATTATCTGTACTGTATAGGATAATTATTAGTTGGTTCAAAGGAGATACCGTCTTTTGGTGGCTATTTTAGATGAGGTTTCAGAACAGAAGAGGAACCGATTTGAAAAACTTGCTTGTTATATGTTGGTAAGATGTTTACAGAAGAAAGTCCCAATTATGAATGTTTTTATAGTTTACCTTAAATTTGTTCAAAGGACTTTTTGGAAAAGATACCTGTAGCAAATTCAGCTTCATACTTGCTATATATATGTTTGATCAACTCCTCTTCCTCAAGTTTATCCGAATGCAACTTTTGCTCCTTATTTATAAGAGATTTATGCCGATTTTTAATAGAGTGTTAGGTTCGCCTGTTTTTTAGCATTTTAGCAATTTGAGCCCATTTCTTGCCTTTGTTGTGTACGTGTGCAATTAAGATGTAGTCCTATCTGGGTTACCAATCTTCCTTCGACTTGGTGGGATCAAGATGGTTTAACCACCGCTATCGACACTGCTTTGCTGTTTTAAAATATTTTTTATTAGACTGGATATAGAGTTATTTGGCATACTCACTCCATTTGCATTTGTGATGGCTGTCTGAAATCAGTTTTGAAAACAGTTAATCTTATTCAGGAGTCCATTTATTAATTAGAGAGCCTTCCTTGAGTAAGGCTAAACTTTGATACTCGAAAAGAATTTCCTTCTTATTAGGAAACAGTTTTGAGAAAAACGGCCAATCTGATGTGCCCTAAATCTAAATTCACTTACCAATTGTTAAACAGAAAGTCTTTTGAGTTACATATAGGAGATGAGCACCCAAGTAAAAATTTTGAGTTCATTGTCCCACCAATTTAGCTCGGTCTAAGGAGCTGGGTTATCGTTAAATCTGTTTCGATGCAACAATACTTGTCGTATAAGGGACGATATATTTAATATGCTTATGTAGGATTGATCTTGCTGATCTTCAATTAGCGGAGGCCATGCTTCTCTTACGCAGCTAATAATACGGCAGAATAGTTGATTCCTTCCATCTAAACGATTAAATGATTCATCAATTGCAGGCAATTATCCTAATTCATCCGAAAATAATCACTGGTAGCGTATAACAATAAATCATTTTAATTCAATAGCACTGTCTTTTCATACGTTTTGTATGATAATAATTAAGATGTTCATCGACAGACGGTAATTCTTGTATAGTATTGAAAGCAGATTTTAATTCCATTCGGCTTGGTCTAATAGGGGTTAATTATTTAAAAATTATTTGACTAGTAGAGAATATCTATAATCATTCGTCATCTTGGAGCACCATAGGCTTACGCCATTCTCTCAATTGTGTATTTATGGGAAACGATATACATGATTGGAACTCCAGGAATTTTTCTAATTCTACGCTTTAAATCTTTATCGCAAGTTCCTACAATGAAACAACGATGCTGCTTTATTCTCTCAACAATGCAATCATCAGCATAGGTTCCTTTATGGTTGCATTTTAGTCTCTAGAATCTTGGATCCTTTGATATTTTCAGAGCAATGCGATATTTTACTCCAAACTTCTAAAGTTAACCCACCACACAGTCAGTGATATAAGGAATGCATTTGCCCAAAAGACAGTCCATGCTGGCTTTAAAAATGTCGAGTTTGTTCTGTATTGAGAAGTTGATGAAGTTCGTGTCTATTAAGATACGATATGGAGGGCCTAGGGCATTGTTGTGGGTAAAGAAGAGGCAAGAAGGCTCTTTGGGACTGAGTTAAAGGGGTATATTACATTTATCGAACTTCAACATCATCAGGAGCCTGCTTGGAAAGTGCCTATTTACGTTTACGATCATGCTATTACTCCTTAGCTTGATTTTCTTTTCTAAATAATGAGTCATTTACGTTCGGTGGTCTTGGGTCGAAATGATTCGCTTGACAGCAGCAAATTTGTTGGTTATTCTTTTCTTACCCATTTATAATATTTATAATTATGTAGCGAATAATAAGTCAAGTACAACTCGTCAAATTAAGATTGAAGTTAAAACTGTCTCATTAATGATTGCTTTTAATTGATAAAAGAGGACGGCTTGATCATTGGTAGTGAGAAAGAAGATCCACTCCTTTGTTGAGTTTGAACATGTAGGCATCGTTGAAAGAGACCATATGTCTATCCCCACCAAGGATTATCATACATTCTTCGTGAAGAAGACCAGCATGACCATCGCGAGCACAAGGCTTCTTGCCTATGACTTGACCTTTTTCACTATCATAAATCACCTTTGGGAGATTCATAAGGTCCTTATCACCACGAGGTTGTTCACCCATACAACTTAAACTAAAGATAAGAGCTTAAGATGTTGGTGAATGACTGCGTTTTTTACTATTGGGCAATTTTTCGATCCCAATTTCAATGACGCTGAGTAACTTCTTTTTACGGCTCAAAAACTCCTTGTATTTTTTTTATTGAACAACTGACATTCTTCTTTTAAATCCAGTTGTCTCATTGGTATATGTAGGTTCTCTCTTCATAAATTCGAAATTAGTCTCGTGCATGCGGTTTGGGCTCTCTGACTGTGGTACTGATTGGATTCCTAGTTTGAAAGATCCACTACCATTGGTGTGACTTTTAGCTTTTTTTCGTTTTTGCTCGATAATAGTAGGAGATTCAGCAATTTGCTTCAAGGTAGGAGATGGATCGTACAGCTCATTAGTGCTTGAGTGTATCTTTATCCATCTTTTGCTTTACATCAGGTAAACCATTACGTCATTTTGCTCCTTCGTTACCTTTTTTATTCCTCCAAATAGAAAAAGACATTTTGACTTGTCATGGAACACTAAAGTTCCTCCTTTACGCTTCTATCATTATATTAGATGTACCTAAGGCCCAGTAATATTTTTTTACTATGAAATTTCTTCCCATACTCTGGTTTCAATGTCCCACACCCAGAAATCACCGAAGACATCATCCACATTTCCACCCCCGAACACATATATTTTTCCTTCCACAAGGCAGCAGCTTGAATTAGCCCGAGGGCTTGGTTTTTTCTATTCGCATTTAATGATCTAAAACTATAAAATATCCTCTTTAATCCTCTCAAGAGATATCCTAATGACATTATGCATGTAATTGGTGGAATATGCGTCATATCCTCCAATTATGTACAAGTTATTTTCTATATTGATTGAAAGTTACTGTATAGTAAAGAATTATGCGAATCCAATGCGAGGTTGAACTTTTTACCCTTTTCATCAATACATTTACAAATAGACCATGTATTAGTTAGTAGGTCATAGCGATAGATTGCTTCATTATTATCAATAACATTTTTTTGCCCACCGATTAGGATCAGATTGGACAGATAGCTATTAAGAGTGTGGTTTCTGAGAGCACTAGGACTACATTTCGATTGGTTTCGAGCTTCAAGTGGTCTCCACCGTGTTGGTAGCTAATAGAGGCAGCAGGTGTACATATCCTTCAAAATGCCTCGTTCTGCACTAAATCCTCCATGAACGTAAATATTGCCTGCTTGAATACATGATGCAAAATATGATCGAGGGGAGAAAGACTGCAGAAATTTGATTTAGACCCATCTAGTATCAATATCTTTATTATGTGGACGTCCGACTTCAACGTGCAATTTAGATTGAAAGCCTTTTGAGGGCTGGTTCAATTCTTACATAATTTTGGAGTTATACAATTATTATAAAATGAGCACATTAATAAAGTATTGAATGTAGGATAATATTGGAATCGTGATGAGTGCTAAAGAAACCATAATTATAGTTTATCCAATATCATTTGCGAAACAAGCCGAGTCGAGAAACTTTGATATTTGATATTTTATAATATATGAATATAATGAGAAAGTATAAAAATAACAGATAATAACGTACGAGTAGGAAGATTGGCACTGCTGCAGTGCAGCCTATTGCTTTTCGATAGAACCAAAACAAAAAATAGTTGTATAAACTTTGCAATGTCAAAAATACTTCAAAGTCTAAAAGACTTAAGCAGCCATTAGCCTCCTCTTACTTCATACTTCAAGACGTCGGATTAAATAAATCCAACAATAATTATAATGCTAGTTTAAAAGCTAAATTCGATCAGCTAGTGCATGAAATGTTTAACAAGATAGATTTTGACTGCAGTGGTTTTATCACTTTTACCAAAATATCGTATTACAAATAGTTACCTGAATCAATTTTTTACTTTTTTGGGGGAGTGTTCCAAAAAGTGAAACAGCTTGGTGGTATATCATAAAAAATGTTTGTCTCGCTTTGTGATGAGGCTTTTACTCTTGCTAAAATCTAAGATTTAGAGGAAATACTCAACCACCCTTCAAAGTTTAAACCGAAAACAGTGCCATTAACTCAAAGAAACAGCAACGTTAAATCAAAGACTAGTCTTCATAGTGAAAGAAATAAAGTTGAATCGAAATACCATATGATAACTGATCGAAGCTAGCATAAATATCATAATAAAAGCTAATTTAAAACGAAGTCAATTTAAAATGGTCACAAATCATTGAGCAAACTATCACTTAAACTTCAATTGCAATCCTTATAAAGAAGAAATCGATTGAAAGAGTCGAATAAATAGAAAAAGAAAGATTAACTACAAAAATAGAAAAATATTAGCCAATATATTGGAAGATAATAAAATTTTAGTTTTGAAAGCAGCAGAGTTCGACATCTGACCTAAAGACTAGATAAACAGTTGTAACAGAGTGCGTATTGTCTTAATTCAAACAGATATATTCACTGAATCAACAATTGGATTCAATGATTAAAATTCTAACTATTTTTGATAGATTAAATTCAAAATGAATTATTCTTTTTAATAATGAGAAGTCTTCAATTTTGTAGTTGAATGAATAAACTCACTACGTATTGTAATTATGATGACTTCTAGATAGCAAGTGAATATTATTCTAAGGAATTTCAGTTGAAGAAATAAAAATAAATTCATTAATTATTTGGATTGAAATATTTATACCGCTCATTTATTAAAATTATTATAGATTGCATAAAAAGTACAATTAATAACTATCACCAAATGTCAAGGAGAAAACACAGCAAAGTAAAAACAAGTGAAGTCATAGAGCCAAATAACCAACAAAATGATCCATTAAACGATAAATACTTAAGGCAAAGCATGATCATTTCAAATCATTCAATAACACATCACGAACATTAGCCCAAATAGCGGGGTAAATAAAATGGTTACTATTAGAAACTGTTTAAGCAAGTGAAAGAATTATATACCATGACTAAATAAGAATGGGACTAAAATATAGCAAGTTAAGAATTTCGATTAATAAATGAATTCGATCAATGTTGTTTGAAGAATTTTGCAGATATCTTTTATAAAGACTGTAAATGTGATTTATGCAAATACAAAGTGGTTGCTTGGTAGAAAACAGATAAAGCTAATTATCAAGTGAAAAATGAACAAATAGGTGCTGCCAATTTAAAAGATATTGAAAGATAACTCAATGAAAAATATAGCTTAAAATTGAAAAATATTGAACAATAGTTTGTTCTCAAAAAATAACAATTAGAAAAGCAAATAGAAATAAAAGAAAGAGAAATCACTGAAAAAGATGAAAAAATTAAGTAAATTAAAATTGAATCATAATTAGTAATAAACCAAAAGGATAAGGCTATTGACACTAAAGACATTTAAATCAAAGATTTACAGCAAAGATTGGATGACAGAGCAACATAAATTATAAAATTGAATGACAGAGCAATATAAATGATAAAATGCAAAACATAATTACAAAGATGCAAAGTTCATAATCAATAGATATCAAACAAATTAAAAGCTAAAATATCAAAGGAGAAGCAATAAATCAAAAATATTAAAAAATTATTGACTGATCTCCAGTCTAACTTTCAAAACAAACTCAAATAACTCTGCCAACATTTAACTACAAGCCTTTAAATTGAAGAAGTCACTAAGCAACACCAGAACAATAAACTCCAAGAACAATAATCTCAGCTGAAGGAACTAGCAAGACAATTGAAGTAATCAATGGAGGTACATTAATAAATTATTTCATCTTTATCAGTGCACAATAAAGAGTTAGAAATGAAATATATGGAGTTAAAATTAAAAAAAGACTTTGAGAAGTATTTTCCTAATGATATTCTTTCTGGGGCATAGAAATACAAAAGATTTATCATTTAAACTTTGTAAAAAAGATATCAGTCCGAAGTAGAAGCAACTAAATTGATTCATAGATATGATAAATTAAACCTGAACAACCTGCACAGATACATCGATGATCACTATAACATTTTGCTTCTTGTTAAATTATAAAATGGGCGGATAGTCGCCGGATTTTCTAATTAAGCTTTTGTGTCTGGTCAAAAAGGAAAAGATGGAATTATAATGGCTATTCAAGATGAGGAATGCTATTTTGTCAAGCAAGGAATGAGGGCTATTACCTATGACGATTTCTACATTATCTTTGGAAATTCTGAATTACGAATAAAAGCTGGCGAGCTTCTTATCTTCAGTAATTTTGGAATTGCAAATGGTTACTACTAAAATGAAAAAAATGGGAAAAAGAAAACAGTTGATGATCTCTTCAAAGAAGGAAAGAAAAATGAGCTGCCTATTTAATCATACGAAATTTATGAGATAATATTCAACCTGCATTGATAATTTAATCACTCCTATTATAAAAATAATAAAAAGGACCATAACTTTCTAAATATTATAACCTAAAACAAATTTAGGGCAATTGCCTTTCTAATAATTACGATCAAAATATATTACTGTGGAAATGTTAAAGCACATAAGGATTTACAAATCATTTATCTGCTGAAACAATGTATTAATTGAAGTAATCCTTATCTTCAAATGTACCAATCATGGAGAGTCGTATCTATGGTATATTCACTTTACCAAGATTCAACTTACTAAATAATTTTAGATAATGCCCCGCATCGATGAGGTCACCATCCTTAGTTTCAAGGAAGGTGATATGCTGTTGATTGGTTCGATACATGTCCGTCTTCTTGTCAAATACAATTTGAGTGAGTTCTTTTTCTAATATTAAACCTTACGTAATGGCCTTGCTCACCACTTCGTGAATGAGTTCCTACAATCCGTCCAATTTTATAAATAATTAACGAGTATAATTTGTATTTAGCTTCACTGGAAAAATTCCTACTCCTCTCACAGCTACCTTTATTTTTCGCAATTTAAGTGATTTCAATATTTTTTACCATTTTGGCAAATCATTGATGGACACAAGTCTGAATTCCAAGATGGTGGCGTGCAAAGAGTTAATGTCAACGAGGGAATCCGAATCATTGGGATCAATTTGTGTCTTTATCAAATTTTCATAGGTCTATCTGCATAGATCGGCGAAGGGGATGTGAATAAAATGAGTATTGCCAGTAGTAATACGTGAGAGGGGTCTGAATCTCCCTTTCTTTTCTTAGACTTTCGCTAACGGCTTGACCTCTTTGCTGTCCTCTGATTTTTTGCTTTTCAACTTTTCTTCAAGTTTTATCTCTTAACTTTGCTTTTCGTTTTTATTCTTTTTATCCTGCTCTGGATCATACTTGAGGTTGCACTCCAAATTGTCAGGATCAATATTCTTCTCCTTGTAAAGTTGATCAATATCATGCGGATTGAAGTATACATGTTGTGTGCCTTTAAATTCAAGTTTTGGTAAGAGAAATTGTTCGAATCCTTCCAGATTATAGACTGGCACAAGGTAGTTCTTGTTCTCAATTCTTCGCTTTTCTACTTTGAAAAATCTATCCATCATCATATATATGAAATAGGTTATTCTTTGATTATAAATAAATGAAAAATAGTCCGCAATTCATTTTATTGTGGCAATTTACTAAGACGGACCTTCCAGCGGAATGTATTGCATTTCACCGTTTTTAGCCATGCGCAGTCTGCCCACTAACTGCTCATAGCTCATATTACACTACTCCAAAGAAGTTTTGAATTTTTCAGTCTACATGCCTAATTTATATTCCTTGCAGTCTAATAAATCCTTCACACTGATTATAAATTCGTCCCTCTTTAGGTCTCTCTGAATGTTGATGTCGAAATCTAAACTTTTTTGGTGAAATACTTCTAATTATCTGTCATCAAAATTTACTTAAAATTCAGTTTGAGTCCTGCGATGAGGATTGAATGGATATTTGCCTATAAATTTAAGGTAACGCTCATGTTTGGCTCTGTCTTTGTAAATAATCTAATTTTTTATGGTTGGCTCTTGTTCGTTGATTCTTTTCATGTACTCTACATAAAAAAGCAAGTACATTCGTATTTTGCTTTAAGTTATAACTGTTTGCGTTACCGAGAAGCCAGAGCATGATCCAATGATTTGACATAGGTTCGTGATTTTGGAAATTCAATTTTAGGTCTTTACTTAATGATGGAGGCGATTCTAACTAAAGAAAGAGAAACCTATTGAAAAGGGCAATGTTATTGCGTTCAATCTAAAGGTTTTTCTCAGCTGCCTTAGAAGATTATTACAGTCAACCGCCATCATGCTTTGCCTAAAGAACGAAGGCTCATGTTTGACTGGGGAAGGTCGATTTTTAATCTCCTGCAATCGAAAGAGATGTCTCGTGCGTTCTTTGCGATGCATTTTTTGATAGATGATTTTATTGCCAAATATTGTATCGGTTTTCATCTTACTTGTGATTATTATTATACGGTTGATATGCAACAAGAATGATCATTAATTTTACCAAAATAGATATTACAGACCCAATATTGATACATTGAAAATAAATGGGCTTAGTTTTCATTAATCGAGCAAAAGTAAGTGGAGTATTTTCGCATGACTTTTTGATTTGAATGAATACGGCCTAGTTCAAAAAACTAGCATTTTTGAAATCATTTTAATTTTGAAATTCTTAATTTTGCATCTTTTGCCAATACTTTTAATACAATCTTTTGTATCATAACTTTTCATAGAAGTATACTTAATAGTATTAAATTTTATCATTTTTTAGCAATGAGCATTATGAAGATACAAAGCCAAAGGAAGAAGATACTAATTTTAGTCTGATTAATTTTGCTTTGAACTTAGAAACAAAGAAAAGATTGATTTATGCTATTAATTTATTTATATAATAATAATGGGAGTCGTACTGTCTGAAATCGCATCAGATAATTAATCTTCAAATTTTCTCACCACACTGGATCCTGTCCTTACTTAATAATCAAATAATTTTGGTGAGATAAAAGTTTACCGTCGCACTGAAAAACCTTACGACTATTACATGAGATATAGAGAACAAAGTATGGAATCAGAGCAGACCCATGCAAATATCAAATATAAGCTGATGCTGTATTAAAAACTATCAGGGCATCGGAATATAGTTCATGTTGAAGCAACTCGCACCAATAAAAGTAATCCAAGTAATTTATCCTCTATCTAGCAATCGATTTTTTATGCTCCAACATTATTTTCCTTGATTCGTATGCAAGATATCATAACTATACGTTGGAACAAGCCATTGCTTGCAAAATTGCAAATCAAAAATATTTCCGATAATCAGATTTGCTATATGTGCTGGAAAGTTTACTATCTGTTGGATAGAGGTTGTCATCAGTGTGTGGAGATAACTATAAGGGAATGTTTAAAAATTCAAAAGTATATCTCAGCACGTAAGGCTACATAAAAGTCTATCCCTTTCAAGTGCTAAATATTAAAACCAGTAATTTTAGCATTTCTCAGCAAGAGCAAAAAAATGTTCGGGTAATTTATCATGAAATGGAAGTGTTTAATTCTGCTTTAAAAAGTCGAATAGGAAGAGAAGGCGAAATACACACTAAAACATAACGTGATGATCGAAAGGATATCGGAAATATGATTGTGGAATTAAGTTTATTAACTAAAACGGAGGAGTATGCTTCAACAAGAAAAAATGATAAATAAACTTTGTAAAGCAATCTTAGAGACAGGATATCGTAAGGTCTAAAATAAATTATTTTACGCCTTGTTTTCAATAATGAAGACTGTACTTTTAAATCAGTATTAGCTGAGCTGCAAACACTGAAATAGTAGAGCAATATTAGAGCCGCCTATTGCATCTGCTTGGAAGAGGATATTTCTAGAAGTAAACGTGAGCTGATGATGGCAAAACAGCGGTAGTCTTTTAAGTAAAGTTAAAAAGATGAACAATTGAGTAGACAATCTGAGACATGCCAAAATGTGACTCCTACCAAAATTCGATTTTATAAAAATGGTTCAAGGGTAACTGAAGAGTGATTGCCTAATAAATTATTTTTTTGAGTAAATCACAGATTTTATGAATGGATAATCGCAAGGATAGTCAAATTTAAGCTACAAAATATTACTAATGAGAATGATGATAAACACTGTTCTTACTGAAGATATTAGATTCATTTTGATGCCTCGTTCGAAAGCTTTTGATAATAATTGTTATTATCATTAGTGATGAGTCAATCCATATTCCTAGATACTTTAAGAAAAGCATTATAATCAGCTTTCATGCCTACTAAAATATTTATTCTTGACCTACCATCAGTTTCTTTGTTAATATGATCCCAGTTTAAGTTATGATTTGACCAATTCCATAGCTTAACTTTGAACCAGCCAGTAAGTGGCGTTTTTATGATATTAATGATTTTCCTCTCAAACTACCATAATAAAAAGACTAATAAAGGTAACCAACATGACTAAAACATTTTAAACACCAAACAGCTGTATATATAAATCATTGATTCTTCCTTTAATTCTTTATATTTTCTGATTTGATGAACTCCAACCAAATTGATCACACCAACAGTATCGATAATAACTAAAACTACTCTGAAAGCTAAGAGGACGAAGGACTCTTTCCCAACATTTACTCTCAGAAGGTCAAAGCTTCAGTTTAACTTCTTGTCAAGCAGTTCAAACCCGATAAACATGCGAGGGAACTTACTCATTACTGTTTTCGTTGCCATTAATACGACATAGCTGAATCCTACGGGTAGTTTCGTCGGCAATATTATCCAGAATTAGCTGAACCGCGGGTTTCTTCGTTTTTTAGCAATGAAAGTTTTATCAATTTACTGCAACTTGGTTTGGCGTTAAAACAAGGAAGTGGATAGTATCCAGGACTGCACATAGCCCCTGCTCCTAAAACATTAAAAAAGCTGCTTGACTAAATTTTTTCTTTGGATGGCTATCTGCCCAATCTTTAAAGATTTTTACTATTCTACCCTTCGTATTTGGAGAAGCATCTCGCTTTGAAGAGGAATTTATTTTAAAGCGATAAAATTGATCGGAAAATAGGGTACTTTCTCGCCCTGAACGCGGCGGCGGAGATGGGTTCCATTTATATGGTCGCGAGATATTATCGTAAATTCACAAAGGTTGGAGGTGATCAGCAATGGATAAAGGAGGGAAAGTATCCAGCTAAGTATCGATTATTGTTCGGCTTAAATCGTACATTGGCCAGAGCTATTTGGTAAATAAACTAAAACACTATTGCACAAATACTGGAAGGGCCACACTGGAATAAAAGTGAGTTAGCTATTTGCATATAAATTATGGCCTTTGCTCAGCAAAACTCCACTATTGCATTGGCTATGGGACTGACACTTGAAGAGCCTATTGGCTGTCTACAAAATTTGTTGAATGTTTAAGGGGCCCGACAGGTTATCGACTAGTATCAAAACAGAATATATGCCTGTGGCAATAACAAGTAACGGTTGGCTGTAATTGTTCCTGTCATCAATTAATATGCTCAATAGCAAAAATAACTGAAAAATTCAGAGGAAGGAAATGAGAGGAAGAAGGCTCTCAAGCGATCTCTGTGCTGCAAAGGGGAAGGGGAAGATGAAGTAGAGCCTTATATGAAGTCAATTGGATAATAACTGTCGAAACAAGAACTCTATTAATCACTTTGCTCCAATTTATGCCCTCTTCTACCGACACATAGAGTAATATAAAAACGCCGAGAACATCTCTACCCCATCATTGACTATTCAGTAGAAGTCGACTAATTTAGGATTATAACTTCACCTTTATGGCATATCCACTGCTAAACAGCCTCACTCAAAATACTGCTGATCGACTAATGAATCTTATTTCTTATAGCTAGTCCATGACTCGAGAGAAGTACATTTAATTTTAACTAGCTTTGGCAACGAAAAGATATGCAACACGAAGGAATTTCGTCGGGCAATGCGCTACTATTCATAAAATCTGTGTGGATACCGTCATCACGAATATGATTACAAGGAGAACATATCT
>Ga0302186_10000380_pt1 | contig 40190 bp, 34 predicted proteins | sample II_Bog_E1_2_FD_198782 | JGI IMG/M metagenome (GOLD analysis project Ga0302186, IMG submission 198782) | Peat permafrost microbial communities from Stordalen Mire near Abisko, Sweden - II_Bog_E1_1 | ecosystem: Environmental > Terrestrial > Soil > Wetlands > Peat | place: Sweden: Abisko... | reverse complement strand
GTGACTACATCGCCCACTTTGGCAATATCTGAAAGCTTTTCTATTTTGATAGAATCGCCTTTTGATACTTTGTATTGCTTACCCCCTGTTTTTATTACTGCAAATTCCATAGGTCAGTATATTACACGAAAATGAGAAAATTTGCAACCTTTTATTATTTGGCTTTGGTATAAGTTTATATCTCATGATACTATAGAGAATATATAACAGTTTTATTATTAATTTAAATTTACATAAAATTATGGAAGGAAAAGAACCAAATAAAAATTTAGCAATCCCTGCCGCGATTGTTCTTGCGGGGCTTATTATTGCAGTTGCGATATTTATTGTACGAGCACCAGCACCGTCTGTAAAAAAGGATGCAAATACTCAGACAACTTCTGCTGGGAATATAAATATAAAAGCAGTTTCTGCAGCCGATCATATTCTTGGGAATCCCGATGCACCAATTATAGTTGTTGAGTATTCTGATCTTGAATGTCCGTACTGTAAAATGTTTGAAGGCACAATGCAAACGATTATGAATACGTATGGCAAACAAGGTCAAGTTGCGTGGGTGTATCGTCATTTTATTATTCATTCGCTTGCTCCAAATGAGGCAGATGCAGCTGAATGTGCAAATGCGCAGGGTGGTAATACTGTTTTCTGGAATTATATAAGCGATGTTTTTGCAACAACATCATCAATGAATAATTTGAATCCTTCAGTATTGCCCGCAATTGCCGGAGAGCTTGGACTTGATGTTTCAAAATTCAATAGCTGTCTTTCAAATCAAACGTACATGAATGTGATACAAGCAGATGTTACTGATGGAACCAATGCGGGAGCAAATGGTACGCCATATAGCATTATGATTTTAAAAACACCTTTGAGTGCGGATACAGCAACGACACTTGAAAATTATATTGCAAGTACAGGGCTTGCATCAAATGTGTCGATTTCTTCAGATAATACAAAGATCGCTTTGAACGGCGCTCTTCCTGTAGATGTTTTGACAAAGATAATTGATACTGTTCTTAAATAACCGATTAGCTTTTTAGGAAAATACAAAGAGGGGTTTCGCGAAGCGAAACCCCTCTTTGTATTTATAGAATTTTCTAAGAAGCTATACTCTGTTTTCCAATAAATCTTCCTCAAATTCTTTTATTCCTTTTATATCAGGAGAATATTTACTCATATCTGGGAAGTCGAGATTCTTTATTTTCTTGTACACAATACTAATAAGCTTTTTGAGTTTTTGAGTTTTTCCTTCGGTAATGAGAAGGTCGAGTGTTACAATTTTTCCATCGCTTGTTTTTGGTTCGATGAAATCGAGCACTCCACGAGAGACTTCTTTTTTGTTTCCAAATTCTCGAGAATTTTCTACAAGAATTTTATAAAAAATGAGTTGTCTTTCATATTCGTATGCTTTGATTTTTTTGTATGCATCAGTTTCTTCCCAACCATCAAGCGGTTTGCCCGTCTTATAATCATGCACTTCAAGTTCATTATTTCCCACATCAACGATTCGATCGATTTTTCCATTGAGCTCAGCTCCGTCTACGACTACACCCTGTTCTCTAAAATTAAATTCAACAACATCTTTTTGATTAAATTCATCACTTTTTTCTTTCAAGAATTTTTCAAGAGCTTCCAGTCCGCGTTCTTTACATTGCATAAAATCGTGTGGAGCCATTCGTTCTTTTTTCAAAAATACAACAAACCAATCGAGAGCAGTTGGTATATCTGCTTTTTCATTTTCCTTTTTCAAATATAAAATATATTTTTCAAGCGTCGCATGTATCGCAGTCCCGTATGAACCGGAAAGATTTTTTGATTGAGGAAATCTGAGCAAGTTTTGTTCCAAAAAATATTGCGGCCCGCCTCGTTCAATGTTTAAGAAATTATTTAAGTGCGTTACGGGCATTTTATAATCTTCCACCAAAGTTTGGAGTATTTTATTTTCATCATTACTTATCTTTTTTACATCTATATAACCTAAACCAGAAGCTTCCAGTACCTCATGTGATTCTGGAGCATCTTCATCTTTACTTGCTTCCTCAGGAAAATACAGTGTTTTTAAAGCTCCTTTTTCTTCATTTTCAGAAGATCTCTCAGACACGAGAAAACGCAGTTTTTTGGCCTCTTTTCCATCTTCTTTCGTTTGATACGAAGTTAGATATAAATGACGCTTGGCGCGCGTTATAGCCACGTAGAAGAGGCGTAGTTTGTCGTCTTCATTATCTCCAGATGGCCCAATGGGTAGGTTTGTCGGGGTTACAATCTTTGAGCTAATACCTCGTCCAGCCCAGATATCATCTTGGCAAGAAAGCACAAAAACAGTTTCAAATTCTAAACCCTTTGCCCCGTGAGCTGTAAGTAGGTTTACTGCACCACGAAGTTTGGAAAAAGGACTTTTGTCGTTCAAAGGAATTTCATTTTTTTCGTGAAGCTCGACAAATTCAACCAAATCTTTTATTGACAAAATTTCTCCGCTCTTATATTCACGAAGTGCTGAAACAAAAACTCTGAGCGATGAAAGAAATGAAAGATATTCAGCTTTTTTGTGTTCAAGATTTTCTCTGCTAAAATAAAAATGTTTAAATGGACTTACGAAATGTCCATCTACTTTTGGAAGGCTTTCTAACTCATCATCGTCTTCATTTTCAGCTGAAAGTGCCAAATGTGAGCCGACAATTGCATCAAGAATTTTTTCGAGCGGTTCACTTTCGGATCTTACTCCGAGTTCTATCAAGAAGCTTGCGATATCTTTTATTCTTTGGTTTTCAGATTTTTTCATTATCTCGAGCCAATTTTTCGGTTCATCGCCATGTCTTGCAGCGAGTGATATTTTCCAAACATCTTCTCTATTTATATTCCAAAAAGAGAAAGATAAAATTTTCGGAAGATATTCATCTGCTTCATCCATATATTTATTTGATATAGAGATAAGGAATTTTGAAATAGCAATAATCTGAGCAATATGAGGTTCTAAAAATACATTTTGCTCTCTTTCATATTTAACATCAATTTTATAGTTTTTAAGATAATGAACAATAGCTTCAAGTTGTTTATGTTTTCTAGCAATAATAGCTATTTCTTCTGGATTTTCTCCGAGATCTATTCTCTTTCGTATTTCTTTTGCAATAAAATGATATTCGTAAAGATCAGAAATAAATTCTTTATGTTTTATCGTGCCAGCTTTAATATCAGGATTTGAAGAAATAAGTTTTTTATCAATATCAGATGATATTTTTTTGATACTCTCGTCTCCTTTTGAAATTATCTCCATGGCAATATCCAAAATATCCTGCGTTGAACGATAGTTATGCACCATTGAGACTTCTTCTACCTCCTTGAATGTTTTTCTAAAAAGATTAAAGTTTTCTGCTTCAGCTCCTTGAAATTTATATATTGCTTGATCATAGTCTCCTACCACCATTACATTTGCTCTGCCTTCATTTACTTCAGCATTCGTAATAAGGTGAATGATATTCATTTGCGCCTTGTTGGTATCCTGAAATTCGTCCACAAGAACATATTGATATTGCTCTTGGATTTCATATCCGAGCTGAGGGTTTGCTTTAATAGTCTCTATGCAGTCTAGGATCATGTCATTAAAATCGTAGTAACCCTTTTTATACATAGTTGTTTTATACTCGGTATAGATATCTGCAAAAGCAAAAAGTTTGTCTATATAAAGAGTATCTTTCAATACATATATATTATTTTCGTCTTTCTTTAATTTCTTATCTCTCCATGCACCCAGAATAGAATTTTTTTCTACCTCGTCTGCTTCTTCGGTGGCTTTCTTCAAGCTTTCATAGGTTGCCTCAGCTAAGTTTTGGAAAAATAAAACGGGGAAATCTGCCGTGTTTTTTTCTGCCAGTTTTTTAAGCTTTTCCAAGCCGATAAAAGATTTTGCTATTGTTTCTTTTGATAATTTCTCTCCGAATATTTCCTTGATAATTTTATTTATCTCAGGTATGAGCTTTTGGTTGTGTTTTAAAATTGCCCGAAAGTTTTCAGGAGTAAGACCAGCCTTTTTGACATTTTCTATAAGAGACAAAGAATCTTTCAGATACACATATCCTTGCTCTGGATGTTGTGAGCTGAGCGAATTTTTATGTGGAAGTCTCTCAAATATTTCCTGAAGTATTTGTATTTGAGTGAGTGGATCAGCAGCAGAAAAATATGCTCCGCTATAAAAATATTCTGGATACTTTTGTATTATTTCAGTACAAAAACTATGGAATGTGTGTATCGCGACTCTGTATCCTTCTGGACCGATAAGCTTTGCAAGACGATTTCTCATGTTTACCGCCGCCGCTTCCGTATAAGTAAGACAGAGAATATTTGAAGCGAGAATATCTGTTTTGTTTAATATATTTCCAACACGCAAGCTCAAAATTTCAGTTTTACCTGAACCTGGTCCAGCAATAACAAGTAAAGGATTATTTATAGTATCAACAGCCTTTTTCTGTTCCTTGTTTAATTTGTCATATTTCTTTTTGAAGTTTTCGTTAAAATCCATAGGTTTAATTATATTATTTAGCTCTCCTATCAACATCTTGACACTTGACTTTTTTTGTGTGAATTGTTATATTTTATATGGCGTTTGGAGGGTTCGCCCTCTCACGGCTTCAAAGCTGTAGCCAAACGCTAACAAATAACACCACCGAAAGTGGCGTTTTTTGTTGCCATTTTTTGATTTGTTCAGAAATCATAACTAACATAATAGCATAATTGGGCCGGATTTTGCGAAGCAAAATCCAACTGAACAAAAACTACCAAGTACACCATGGTGTACTTCACCCTCTTATTTTCCTAAAGCATTTTTATATACATTTTCCTCTCCAGTATACGGTTTAGCCAGTTTAAAAGTTTTTAATTGATCCAAAAGACCAATCGATTTTACATAATCAAGAAAATCCTTTGATAATGGCGATGGTCCGACCCAAACGCTTTTTTGTATCATAATATAATTGAACTTTTTTAAATGGCGGCGAAACCAGTCTCTTTCTTTTCTCATATCACTCGGAATGTCGTACATGATTATCAAATTCTTGGGCGATGTTTTTTCCAATTTTATATTAAAACAAGCATATTGAGAATATTCTTTCTCGGTTTTTAAAATATCATTTTTATTTGAAATAAATACTGGGATGCCAAAAGAACTGACTTTTACGCCTTTATAATTAAGAATTTTTTTCATTTGTAAATTATATCATCACTTTTTGAAGTACACCATGGTGTACTTGGCTGGAGGAGGAATAAATAATAAAATAAATTACCTCAGTGCAGAGTATTGAAAAATCTCTCAGATTTAAAACATTGTAGTTAACGGACTTCCCAACCCTGTCACATAATCATAATGTTTTCGCGCAACACAGTAGTACGTACAATCGCCGTTGTCGCCGGAAGTGATATCGCGGAAATAATTTGTATAATTTGTCTGTGCTTTGTCTGAATATAATTTTGTATTGGTAACAGAGAGTCCAAGCGATTGAATCGCTGCCCATTGCGGTGCACCGGCAGAAGTTCCACCGACAACATACCAAGCTCCTTTTGTTTTTGAACTGCTCCAGTAAACGGAAAATCCGGAAGCTGGATCAGCGTTGTAGGAGACGTCTGGAATTGCACGCATTCCGCCGGATTTTGGAATGCTATAGCTTGTTTGATATCCCGGCTCTTTTTCGTATGCGCTGACACCGCCACCGGAACCATTCCATGCCGTTTCTTTTTGTAAAATTCCTTTTGTAGAAAATGAAAGTGATGTTCCGCCGACACCAATAACATTTGGCGATGAGGCTGGCCAGCTTGCACCAGCGCCATTATCACCGCTTGATGCAAAAAAGATTGCGCCGTATTTGCTTACAAAATGATTGTCCATGGTGGTTTCTTCAGGAAATTCTGCTCCACCCCAGCTCATTGAAACTGCGACAACTTCGCTTTGGGATGCGGTATAGCCAACGGCATTCAAAAGATTTGTTCCGCTCGGAGTCGTTGCTTCCACAAGAAGGATTTTTGCATTTGGCGCGATTGCGTGGATCCATTCGATATCGAGTGAAGTTTCTCCTCGCCAACCAGAATTGTCTGCAATTTTTTCGGACATTGGATGAATAGTAAGGCAGCCATTTGCGACAGTGCATGCCGGAAGATTGAAAGCTTTTGAAAAGGTTGCGAGGTCGTTTTCAATATAAGCATCTGCGTATGCATCAATCACAGCAACAGTGCCATGTCCGCCAGTTTTTGGAAGATTATAGATAGCTTTTATTTCATCCGGTGTAAGTCCCTCTGGAGCTTTTGAGGTGCCAGCTGAAATATGAATTGGCGGCGTACCTTTATAATTTGCAAAATGATATGAGGCCTCCGTTTTTCCCACTGCGAATAAAAAATAAAACATAAATACAAAAACAAGATAATGATATTTTTTCATATCGCAAATTGTACGAACAAACTTTTCCAAAGTATATTTTTTCTGTGGATAAATCACGCCGAGGTGGAGCCTCGGTATAAAAAAATTCCCCGAGGCTCCACCTCGGGGAATTTTAATTTTTTAATAACTCTGTAATTTATTTATCTTTTCATGCTGACGAATTTTTTCATGAGCTTTTGCTTCAATTTGTCGGATTCGTTCTCGCGTAACGCCGAATTCAAGCCCGACTTCTTCGAGGGTGTGTGTTACACCATCAACCAAACCGTGTCGCATCTCAAGAATTTTCCGTTCTTTGAGTGAAAGGTCTCCGAGAATTTCTTTGACTTGATCAGAGAGAATCCTTCGTGAAGATTCTTGGTCCGGTGAAAGAATTTTGTCATCTGGTACAAAGTCCCCAATTGTTGATTTCCCATCATCATCATCGCCGACGGGAGATTCAAGAGAAAGTGTGCTGTGATCGATTTTTTCAATCATGTAAATTTTCTCGACATCAAGTCCCATTTCGGTTGCAATTTCATCGGGCAATGGTTCTCGTCCCAAATCTTGCGAAAGTCTTCGATATACTTGTTTGTATTTTGCGATCGTTTCAACCATGTGTACTGGCACACGAATCGTTCGTGACTGATCTGCAAGCGCTCGAGTGATTGCTTGGCGAATCCACCATGTTGCGTAAGTTGAAAATTTAAATCCTTTTGTCCAGTCAAATTTATCGACAGCTTTGAAAAGTCCAAGATTTCCTTCTTGAATCAAATCAAGCAAAGTTAAATCGGCGGAGCGCCCGACATATTTTTTGGCAATAGAAACAACGAGTCGAAGGTTGGCTTTTGCGAGCAAGCTTTTTGCTTCCATGTCTCCGGCGATAATTTTTCGAGCAAGCTCTTTTTCCATGGAAGCGCTGATGAGCGGATATTGACCAATTTCTTTCAAATAGATTTGAATAGAATCGTACCCGGCATCTGCGGATCGATTTCCGTATGTATATTTTTTAATCTGCTGATCATCGGTTTCAAGAAGTCCACCGCCTTCAAGCACATCTACTCCTGCGGTGACAAGCTGACCATATAATTCATCCATCGAAACAATGTCATCCTCGATTCGAGGAAATTCTTTAAGAATTTCATCATAGGTAATAAAACCGCGCTCTTTTCCTTTTGCGATAATTTTTTTCGCTTTTGCGTCGAATTCACTTTTTTTCGCAGAGACTTTTTTGGGAGCTGCAGCGGTTTTTATTTTTATTTTTTTTACTACTTTCTTTGATTTTATTTTTTTGACAGCTTTCTTCACAACTTTTTTCTTTGTTGCTGGTTTTGACTTGCTTGTCTTTTTTATGATTTTTTTTGTTTTTTTCTTTATCATTGAGTGTGAGATTATTATTTATAAAAATGTATTTTTCTCTTCTTTTATTTCACTGAGCCGACTCATAATTTCTTTTAATCGTATCGATAGAGAATGTATTTTGCCGGTATCTTTTCCTTGCTCTGCTTTTTTGAGTTCCTGCAAGAGATTGTTCAGTTCTTTTTTAAAATAATCTTCTCGCACATGCAGTAATGTATAATCTATCTCCTTCCGCATCTTACTGTCATCAAAGGTACCATAGTATCCTTCATTTTCAAATGCGAGTTCGCTTGCTATCTTTTGTAATTCACTTTCGAATTTTTCATATTGTTCAGGGCCGATAATGCTTTTTACTTTTTCTCTCAATGCTTTCGAATCCATTCCATCTGGATCTTTGTTTTCTTGCCCGACGATAATTCCCGCCAAGCTTCTTTCCAATGTTCCCTTTTTTAAAATATGAATTCCGTTTTCCTCTTGTGTTATACGTATTTCTTCAACCTTTGGTTGCAATTCTTCGTCGAGTTTTACTTTTTTGAGATCATCTCTCAGTGCGTCTTCTGATATTCCCGTTTTCTCACTTATTTTTGAAATATAATGAGATTTTTCAATATTACTTTCCAGCAAATAAATATATGGTAATACTTTGCTGTTTATTTCTAAGCCAATTTTTCTTTGATCCGTATGCTCTTGCAAAATTCTGCCCAAGATAAAATCAATAATGTGAACAGAATTTTTGAGAACATTTTTAAATTCTTCCTTATCTTTCAAAATCAAATCCGCCGGGTCATATCCTTTTGGTATTTCGGCAATTTTTACATCCATACCCTGTGCAAGTGCCAAAGCCCAGCCTCGTTCAGCCGCTTTTGCTCCGGCATTATCAGAATCAAATGACATAATGATTTTGTTTGAAATTCTTTTGAGAAGCGCAAGATGGGAAATGGTGAGCGCGGTGCCACTCGATGCAATGGTGTTTGTAAAACCAGCTTGATGCGACATGAGTAAATCCATTTGTCCTTCTACAAGAATAGAATAATCTGCTTTTCGGATAGATTGTTTTGCTCGATCGTATCCATATAACACTTTTGATTTATCAAATATTTCTGTTTGTGGTGAGTTTAAATACTTTGCAGATTTTCCATCGTCAACAAGAATGCGCCCAGAGAATGCGATGACTCGGCTTGCAGAATCAAAAATTGGAAACATAATTCGTCCTCGAAATCTGTCATACGTGCTATTCCCTTCTGTTTTTGTGATGCCAGCGCGTTCCATTTCTGAATCAGTAAATCCTTTTGATTTGAGGTGGTCAGAGATAGATCGCCATTCATCGCGAACATAGCCAATGCGCCAATCTTTAATTGTTTTTTCAGTGAGACCTCGTTTTTTTAAATATGCAAGTGGAATTTCTTCTCCCTGTAAATTTTTCTCGAGAAAAAGCGTCGTGAATTCGAGAAGTGTGTATAATCGCTCTTTTGCATCATCTTTTTTTACACTGAATTTTTCAAGTTCTACTCCGGCGCGCTCGGCAAGAATTTTGAGTGCACCGATAAAATCTATATTTTCAAATTCTTGAACAAAAGTGAAAATGTCACCTTTTGCGCCACAACCAAAACAATAATAACTTCCTCGATCTGGAGACACGAAGAAAGACGGTGTTTTTTCATTGTGAAATGGACACCGCGCCTTGAGACTGTTCCCCGCTCGTTCGAGTTTGATATACGAGCCGACGACATCCTCAATGGTCAATCTTTCTTTTATTTGTTCTACGGAAGATGACATAATGATACGTTAAAAGTGTAAAATGTTATGCGTTTACCTTTTCTTATTTTTCACCCTACATTCCTTCTTCCTTTTTGCACCTATTCTTCAGGTGAATCGTTTTCGTGTAACTTTTCAATCATCTCGTATTTTTTGCTTCCTGGAAATCCAGTACCGGCTGGAATAATTCTTCCAATAATGACGTTTTCTTTCAAACCTTTTAAATGATCCTCTGTTCCTTTGAGTGCTGCTGCAATGAGAATTCTCTTTGTGTGTTGGAATGATGCTGCTGAAAGGAAACTCTTTCGTGAAAGTGATGATTCAGTAATACCTTTTACAATAAGTTTTGCTTCGAGTGGTGTTCCTTTATTTTCTTTAATTTCTTTATTTTCTGAAACTAAATCGAGTTCGTCGATAATATCGCCGATACAATAATTTGATGTACCTGGTTCAGTAACGACTTTTTTCGAGAACATTTGCTTCACGATAATCTCAATATGTTTTCGTGCAACGGCAGCTCCTTGTAATTCATAGGGCTTGCTGACTTCGTTGATAATATATTCCATTGCTTTTTCTCTGCCTGAGTATTCGAATATTTCATCGATATCAGCGGAACCATCGGTCAAAAGTTGTCCTTTGACGATATGATCACCGCTTCGTACAAATGCGGTTCTTTTTGGATTGAATACATATTCAAGATCGCCTGCTTTTTTACTTTTTCCTTTATCTTCAAGGTCTGGAATTATGGTGATGATTTTTTCTTTTCCAAAATCTTTGACTGATGTTACGGTACCGCTTACGGTTGCAACAACCGCTGGATTTTTCGGTCTTCGTTTTTCGAAGATTTCTTCAACACGAGGAAGACCCTGTGTAATATCTCCCCCGACTGAGGCAGTACCTCCTGAGTGGAAGGTTCGCATAGTAAGCTGCGTTCCCGGTTCACCGATAGCTTGTGCCGCGATAGTACCGACTGCTTCTCCAAGATCTATGAGAGATCCTTTTCCAAGATCCATTCCATAACATTTTGAACAGATACCATGAAGCGTTCTACATGAAAGGGGTGATCGAATAATAATTTCTGTGACTTCTTCGCTATCTATTTTTTGGGCATCATCTTTGGTAAGTAATGTTCCTTTTTTGAACAATATCTCACCGTTTTTGCTAAGACAATCTTCTGCAAGTACGCGCCCTCGAACCTTTTTCGCAATTGAAGAACCGGTATCCATAGCATCACTTCTCTTTATTATAATACCTTCCTTTGTTCCACAATCAGTCTCGGTAATAATGATATCTTGAGCAACATCAAACAATCTTCGAGTAAGATATCCGGCTTTTGCAGTGTTGAGCGCGGTATCGGTCAAACCTTTTCGTGATCCGTTTGTGGTGATGAAATATTCAATTGGTGTAAGACCCTCTTTCATAGAATTGATAATTGGGAATTCGATAGTTTCTCCAACGATGTTCTGGATCATACCTTTCATGCCGGCCATCTGCGCAAGTGCTCCAAGAGATCCTCGAGCACCAGATTTCAACATGTCATACACGGATGAATTTGAATCAAATGATTTTGGAATGAGTGCTTCAAGTTCGCCCTTTGCATTTTGCCAAATTTCAACGCTCATGCGCACTCGTTCTTCCTCGGTAATTAAACCTTCATTAAATTGTTCCACAATACCTCCTGCCTTGATTTTTGCAGCTTTGATGATTTCTGGTTTTTCTTTTGGAACTTTAATATCGTCTATACCCCATGTTGTACCAGAATAGGTAGCATATTTGAATCCAAAGTTTTTAATCTTGTCCATGATTGGCGCAATCTTGTTCGGTCCGTGTTCAATGATCAGGTCGTCAATGATTTTTACCATCTGCTTCTGGTCAATTTCTTTGTTTACAAATGGATAATTGTCTGGCAAAACAGAATTGAATAAGAGTCGTCCTACGGTTGTTTCAAATATCTTTCCTTCAAACTGTGCTGATTTTGATTTTGTTGATGGCAAGACTTTTATTTTTGTTCGAAAACCGATCAAGCCAAAATCATGTGCAGTAATTGCCGCATTTGTTGATGAGAAATATTTTCCTTCGCCTTTTTCTCCTTCAACAATTTTTGTCATCCAGTAACATCCAAGAACGATATCCAAGAGTTTTGCAGAAAGAGTTGGATCTCCGGATCCAGGCTTCATGATATTTTTATCTGCCGCCATAATTTCTTTTGCTTCTAATTGAGCATCTTCTCCGAGCGGTACGTGAACTGCCATCTGGTCTCCATCAAAGTCTGCGTTGAATGCGGTACAAACAAGTGGATGCACTTGAATTGCATTTCCTTCAATCAAAATAGGTCGGAATGCTTGAATACCAAGTCGGTGCAAAGTTGGAGCTCTGTTGAGTAATACATATTTTCCTTTAATGATTTCTTCGAGAATCGCCCAGACTTCTGGCACACCATCGTCAATAAGTTTTCCTGCTCCGCGAATATTAAACGCAAGCTCTTGTTTCAAAAGTTGAGAAATGACAAATGGTTTGAAAAGTTCAAGAGCCATATGTTTTGGAAGTCCGCACTGATCAAGACTCAATTGTGGACCGACAACAATAACTGATCGTCCAGAATAATCGACTCGTTTACCGAGAAGATTTGATCGGAACAAACCTCTCTTTCCTTGCAAATTGTCTGCAAGAGATTTGAGCGGTCGTTTTTGAGATGCGCTTCCGAGTGCGCTGAACAATGAATTTCCATGTCGAATTGAATTATCAATCAAGGCATCAACGGCTTCTTGCAAAATTCTTTTTTCGTTTCGCAAAATAACATCAGGAGCTGAAATTTCTTTTAATTTCAAAAGTCGATTATTTCGATTGATAACTCGTCGATACAAATCGTTGACATCTGAAGTTGCAAATCGTCCACCATCTAAGGGAACCATGGGTCTGAGTGCTGGCGGAATGACAGGGACTTTTGTAAGAAACATCCATTCGGGTCGAGATTTTGATGCAATCATCGATCGGATAAGTGAAAGTCTCTTGTTCATCTTGTCGGTATCGATTGCATTTGCTTTTTCAAGCCCTGCAACGATTTTTTTCTCCAAATCTTCAAGATTAATCTTTTTGAGAAGTTCATAAATAGCTTCCCCTCCGATTGCCGCTTCAAATGCAGCACCGTATTTGATAGAGAATTTGTGGAATTGAACTTCATCAAGAACTTTTCCTTCAACAATGCTTTCAACTTCTTTTTTGGCATTGAGCGCCATTTCTTTGAGCGCATCTTTTGTTTTTTCGTCGGTTACCGATTTTACTTTATTTTTGAATTCGTTTTCAATTTCTTTTATAATTCGGTTTTTTTCTGATTCGGTAGTTTTTGTGATGATGTATCCCGCAAAGTAAATAACTTTTTCAAGATCGAGTACGGACATACCCATAACAGCAGCGAGTCTTGATGGTGCACCTCGTAAAAACCAAATATGAGAAACTGGACTGGAAAGCTCGATATGTCCCATTCTTTCTCGTCGGACGATTGATCTCGTAATTTCAACTCCGCATTTTTCGCACACAATTCCCTTATATCTGATACCTCGGTATTTTCCGCAATAACATTCATAATCCTTATCTGGACCGAATATTTTTTCATCAAAAAGTCCGCCGCGCTCAGATCGCTGGGTTCGGTAATTGATGGTTTCTGGTTTTGTGACTTCGCCGAATGACCACTTTGCGATTACTTCTGGTGAAGCAAGGCTGATGGAAACGACATTAAATTGGTCTTTTGATTCTTTTGTTTTCATAGAGTTGTATTTTTATTTACAAAATATATTTTATTCCTCATCATCCAATTTTTTGTTCTTGAGTTCGACGTTTAGGGCGAGACCTCTCAAGCTATTCAATAATACGTTAAACGATGCTGGTAGATTTGGAGCTTTGATTCTTTCTCCTTTTACAATTGAATCGAATGCTGCTGATCTTCCAACGATATCATCTGATTTAATGGTAAGCATTTCACGAAGTGTGTACGCAGCTCCATATCCCAAAAGTGCCCACACCTCCATTTCTCCGAATCTCTGTCCCCCTCCTTGTGCTCGTCCACCAAGTGGCTGTTGTGTGATCATTGAGTACGGACCGATTGATCGCATGTGTATCTTGTCTTCAACTTCATGGTGCAGTTTCAAGATATACATGTATCCGACAGAAATATCTTGTTCGTATGCATTTCCTGTTCGACCATCAAACAATTTCATTTTTCCATCTTCTTTGTAACCCGCCTTTTTTAATTCTTCTTTAATTTCTTTTTCCGTTGCTCCCATAAAAGGAGGAACAATTGCCTGATAGTCAAGCGTATTTGCTGCAAGTCCAAGATGAAGCTCGAGAATTTGTCCGAGGTTCATACGAGAAGGAATACCGAGTGGTGTCAAAATAATATCGACTGGGGTACCATCTTCCATGTATGGCATATCTTCAACAGGAAGAATTCGTGAGATAACACCCTTGTTTCCGTGTCGTCCTGCAAGCTTATCTCCAACGGAAATGTTTCGAAGTTGCGCGATTTCAACATGAATTCTTTTGATGATTCCACTTTCAAGTTTGTCTCCATTTTCTCGTGAGAAAATTTTGACTGAAATAACTCGTCCTCGTTTTCCGGACTCGAGTCTCTTTGATGTGTCTTTCACGTCTCGTGCTTTTTCACCGAAAATTGATCTCAAAAGTCTTTCTTCTGGTGTCAATTGCGTTTCGCCCTTTGGGGTAATTTTACCGACAAGAATATCTCCTGGCACAACTTCTGCGCCGATTCGTACAATACCATCTTCATCAAGATCCTTGAGTTTTGCTTCTCCGACATTTGGAATATCGTGTGTGGTAACCTCGGGTCCGAGTTTTGTATCCCGAACATTCACAATAAATTCTTCAATGTGCACTGATGAGAATTTGCTGTCTTTCACCATTTTTTCTGAAATGATAATTGCATCTTCGAAGTTTGCTCCTTCCCATGTCATAAATGCGACCAGTGCGTTTTGGCCAATTGCCATTTCCCCGTTTACTGATGATGATGTATCTGCAAGCAATTCACCTTTCTTTATTTTTTGACCAAGATTGACTGATGGTCTCTGGTGGAATGGAGTAAAGCCGTTTGTTCGTGAGAATGAAACGAGTTTGTATTCTTTTTCTTTACCTGTTTTTTCAGATTTTATAATAATGTGTGATGCATCAACTGCGCTGACAACTCCGGCTTCTTCAGAATAAATAACTCGTCCTGTATATCGCGCAGCTTCAGCTTCAATACCAGTAGCAACAAGCGGTGCTTCAGGAATAACGCATGGTACTGCTTGTTTTTGCATGTTCGTTCCCATCAAAGCTCGAGTCGCATCGTCATGATTCAAGAACGGCATCATGCTTGTTGCAATAGAAAATGCTTGGTTTGGAGCAACATCAATCAAATCCACTTCTTCACGCTTTACAACGGTTGGTACACCGTTTACACGAACCTCAACCTGCGCTTCGATAATTTTACCTTTCTCATCATATGCAGTTGCGGCATGAGCAATCTTGAAATTTTCTTCCTCAAGTGCGTTAAAATATTTTATTTCATTTGTGATGACGCTGTTTTTAACTTTTGCGTATGGAGTTTCAATCATACCAAAATCATTGACACGCGCATATGTCGCAAGTCTTAAAATAAGACCAATGTTTTGACCTTCTGGTGTGTGAATTGGACACACTCTTCCATAATGTGATGGATGTACGTCTCGAACTTCAAATCCAGCTCGTTCCCGTGTAAGACCTCCAGGTCCGAGAGCAGAGAGTGTTCGTAAATGTTCGATTTCTTCAAGAATGTTTGTCTGTTGCATGAACTGAGACAATTGGTTTGTGGTGAAGAATTCTTTAATTCGTGCTTGGAGCGGTCGAGCAGAAATAAATTGCACGGGCATTTTGATGTCAGGATCTACCGTGGACATTCTGTCTTGAATATTTCTTTTCATCTGAGCCATACCAACGCGCACTTTTGCCTGAAGTAATTCTCCGACAAATCGAATTCGTCGTGAACCAAGATGGTCGATATCATCTTCTCGAGCTTCTGGATCGTTATTGAGTGCAACGATTTTTTTAATGGTCAAAACGAGATCGGTAATCGTGATTGATTTTTGTTCAAGTGATTTTTCATCCATAGGAAGATCAAATCTTTTGTTGAACTTAAATCGTCCGACTTTGGAAACATCGTATCTCTCGGCGGAAAAAATACCTGTGACGAATTCTTTTGCATTGTCGACTGCGGCGAGATCTCCGTCTCGAAGTCTTTTGTATACTTCAACATAAGATTCATCCTGAGTTTTTGCATGATCTTTGAGGAGTGTCGTTTCCATTACTTTATATGCCGCTTCATCATCTTTGAAGAGCGCAAGTATATCCTTGTCGGTTTTTGTTCCGAATACGCGAAGAAGAGAAGAAATCGCAAATTTTCTCTTCTTGTCTATTTTTACATAAATCGCGCCATCTGATTCGGACTCTATTTCAAGCCATGCACCTCGTGCTGGAATGACTTTTGCACCAAAAAAGTTCTTACCTTTTGCATCATTCAATGTAAAAAATATTCCATATGATCGAGCAAGTTGTGGAACGATGACTCGTTCAATACCATTGATGATAAAAGTACCATGATCGGTCATCAAAGGAACGTCTGAGAGGAATATTTCTTGTTCAATCTCTGATCCGAATGTTCTATTCTTAAGTTTTACTTTTGCTTTCAATTGTCCTTCAAAAGATATTTTTTTGTCTTTTGCTTGGAACTCATCGTATTTTGGAGCCCCAACTTCGAATCCCGTAAAAGAGATTTCAAATTTTTTGTCGGCATAGTCTTTGATGGGAGAAAATTCCTTGAAGACTTCTGCGATACCTTCTTTGAGAAACCACTGGTATGATTTTACTTGATGGTCTACAAGATTGGGAATATCAATAAGAGGTTTTTTGAATTTGGCAAAATACTTTTTTTCAAGCTTTCCTCCGGTGACTCCGTCAGTTAAAACATTTGCAGGTTTTTTCATGATGTCTGTTTTTTGTTAATAAAACTGCATCAGAATATTTAAAAATACTCCGATGAGATTTTTCTTATTACAGAAAAATCAACACTAATAAAATGACTGAACAACATGCAATATCTAACACAGAAAAATGAGAGCGATTTTTTCAAATAGGGTTTCATTTTTTGTTGCACAAAAATTAAAAACAAAAAAGACTCCTTCTTTCAGAAAGATTCTTTGTATTCCCTATTTAGATTTATCTTATTTTTCTAAGCAAGATATTTGCAACTTAATCCAGCTTGTATTCGGCACTTTACGCCCGCAACTCATTCGTTTTAAAGTTGGGGCTAGTATAAACGAAAACGTTTTATTTGTCAAAGGTGCATTTTATTGTTATTTAAATACGTGTTACAATGCAATCCGTTAGCAATAGTAACTATAATATAAAAAGATATGGATATACATGGAACAAGTATGGAAGATTTGGAAGAAAAATCATTGCCATCAGATAAAGCAGAGACAGATAAAGCTATGGGTTTGGAAGAAATGACTACAGCTGAGGGTACACAACTTGAATTAATAAAAAAAGTTCGAGATGCACTTACAAAAATAGATGCGGCGATACAGACTGCAACGAAAGACGATGATCAATTACGTGTGCAGGCAATTCAGGGAATAAGAAAGGAATTTTTGGATAGTCTATCGAAACAAGCCGAGAAGGCACTAAGCGATCTTCAGACATCAAAAATACTCTAAAAATATAAACAAAAAAGACCGCTTGCGCGGTCTTTTTTAAAAGAAGTCTTTAAGATATTAGTATCTTGCTGGTCTTTCCTCTTTTGGTCGAGCTTCGTTGACGGTCAATTTTCGTCCATCGAGTTCCTGACCATTCCACATTTCAATTGCAGCTTTTGCACCTTCCTCTGTTGTCATTTCGACAAAACCAAAACCTTTTGATCGGCCTGTCATTTTGTCCATGATGATTGCAGCTGATGCAACTTCTCCTGCTTTTGAGAAAGCAGCTGATAATCCGTCCTCTGTGGTGTTATATGAAATACCACCTACGTATAATTTCTTCATTCTAAAAATTCATTACGCGCACTTTATAAAAACTAAGACCTCCCTTTGAACCGAAAGACGACTAGCCTTTCAAATATCTAAGATATTTCTTAATTACTCCTATTATAGACTACATGATATGTAATGTCAATAATACTGTGTATAACCCCAAACTGACAAATCCCCGAGGCTCCACCTCGGGGATTTTTTTATTTTTAAAAATATGGGATGAAGATTATGAATCCAACAATAATTGCCGTAATAGTTGAAAGGAGTACAGCTCCGGCTGCAACATCTTTTGTATCTTTTGCAAAAGGATGGTATTCAGGCGAAGTCAGATCGATGTCGATTTCAATTGCGGTATTGAATGCTTCAGAAACAAAAACCATTCCTGATACGATTATGATCATGCACCAGTCAGTTTTTGTAATTTGGAAATAAAATCCTGCAAGAAGTACACAGAAAAAAACAAACACATGTATCCACACATTATGTGTGCCTTTTAAAAATACTGCTAATCCTCTACCTGCGTATGTAAAACTTTGAGCTCTCTTAACAATTGAAAATTTATTTTTATTCATACAAATAATTATATCAAAATATTTTTTAATATCGCTTGCGGATTGGTTTTGTTCATCGCCGAATACAGAACGATATGTTCTTCATTTGATTCTCTCTTGATTTTTGCGAGCTGTGCAGCAGATTCTTTTTGATTGAGTTTGTCAGCTTTGTTTGCGACGATGAGGTATGGATGATTTTGTTCTCGAAGTATTTCGATCACCTCTTTATCAAATTGTGTGAAGCCGGCTTTGATATCAATAATAAGCACAACAGTGCTTGGATGTGCTTCTCCACTACTCAAATACCAAATAATCAATTTTCTGATTTTCTCGATTTTTTCTTTGCCACCTTCAGCGAAGCCATATCCAGGAAGATCGACAAAATAAAATTTGCGATTAATGAGAAAGAAATTAATCTCGGTTGTTTTTCCAGGTTTCTTCCCTGTCTTCACAAGGTTTTTATTATTGACGAGTGAATTGATGACGCTCGACTTTCCGACATTTGAACGGCCAATAAAAGCCACTTGGGATTTTTCATCATCGAGTATCGGATTTGTTCCGACGATTCCTTTTATAAATTCTGCGGATGTAATATTCATAGGTTTTAGTATACGTGAGAAAAACTTTTTGGCTAGTTTATTTATATAAAAAAACAGGGCCCGCTAACACAACTGCTGTGCGAGCGGGACCCACGATCTGTTCTTTTCTTTGTTACACCTTCTTGATACTTTCGCGTATACTCTGAAGATGAAACAAGAAAAAAGGACTCCAAACAAGACATTCTCCCAAGTTTCTGGGACGGAAGACTTAAAGAATAACTTAAGTCTTGTCTTCGGCGCAACCCCCTAGAAAGGCGCACCTACACCGACCCCCGCTGTAGCGAAGGATTTTGTGAAAGTTCGCAGAGACTCGGGTTTCGTTGCTGGAAACGGACGCCCCGTCCTTGCGGTCTTCGTTTGTATACTCATTCAAGCACGTGAGAAGCAGTGCTTTCCAGCTCACTACCCCTCGATACAAATGGTATATCGTTATATAAACTTTGTCAAGTAATTTTCTGTATCAAAAAAACCTTATAAAATAAGGTTTTTTGAATTCACTTTTTGATTTTTTATTTTTGAGTTTTGATTTTCTTACTACTCGTATCTTAAAGCCTCAATCGGATTCAACTCCGAAGCTCGGCTTGCAGGATAATATCCAAAAGCAATCCCGATACATGCGGAAACCCCAAAAGATAATATGACTGGCCAGAGTGTTATTTCTGCTTTTTCTAGTCCGGTGACTGATACAACCCATGCGATAAATATTCCCAATCCGATTCCGATTATGCCTCCCACTGATGTGAGTATTATTGATTCAACTAAAAATTGCATTCGTATGTCACGTTTCTTTGCACCAATTGCTTTGCGCAATCCAATTTCTTTTGTTCGCTCTGTAACTGTGGTCAACATCATATTCATAATACCGATTCCTCCGACAAGGAGCGAGATACCGGCGATAGCTGCGAGTAGGTATGTAAGTGTTGTCGTAATACTCGATGCGGTTGAAAGAATATCAGACTGGTTTAGGATGCTGAAATCTGCTTTTGTTGGATCAGTAATATTGTGTTGTGTAAGAAGAATCGAGGTTGCCTCATTTTGCGCTTCAGTAACAAGGTCTGAAGTTTGAGCTTCAATGCTAATTTCAGAAACGTACTGATTTCCGGAGAAAAATTGCTGTGCAACCGTGAGAGGAATATAAATATTATCGTCTACGCTACTGAGACCTGATCCGCCTTTTGCGACTGTAACCCCAATGACTGTAAAAATATTTCCCTTGATTCGTATCGTTTGACCAATAGCCGCGCTTGTATCCGGAGTAGGATTATCAGTGGTACCAAACAAATCGTCATATGCAGTCGGACCAAGTACAGCCACGCGTGCGAGATTTGTAACTTGCTGATCGGTAAAAAATGTACCGACGTCAATTGTAATATCTCGCACGCTTGTATATGCAGAAACCGTTCCGACAATTGATGTGTTGGTATTGAGGGCACCAGCAACAACCTGTTCTCTTTCGGTCACATCAGGAGCAATTGCCGCTGCACTTGTCATTTGATTTTCGAGTGCAGTGACATCACTCATGGTAAGGGTATTTGCCGTACCTCTTCCTGCGCTCACCGTGCTTCCTGGGGTTCGTTGAGCACCAGGTGAAATCTCAATAAGATTTGATCCGATCGATTGAATACTTGATTGGATCGATTCAGTGGATCCATTTCCAATAGCAACCATGGCAATCACGGAAGCGATACCAATAACAATACCAAGAATCGTGAGTCCAGTACGAACTTTATTTGCCAAAAGGGCTGATGTTGTCTCTTCAAATAAATCTTTGTATGTCATTTTTTATTTCCAATAATTATTTGCTATATTCCCCCGTCGTTCTTTGTTTGTGATTTTTACTATCACTCAAAATAAGTCCGTCTTTGATGTGAATAATTCGTTCCGCAAATTCCGCCGTTTCGAGCTCGTGGGTAATGAGAATGATAGTGTGCCCGTGTTTTTTATTGAGTTCTTGAAAAGTACCGAGCACAATTTCTCCAGTTTTTGAATCAAGATTTCCTGTCGGTTCATCTGCCATAATAAAAGTCGGATTATTTACGAGCGCGCGCGCAATAGCAACACGCTGGATTTGTCCTCCAGAAAGTTGATTTGAAAGATTGTACCATTTTGATTCTTCAAGTCCTGCGGCATGGAGTGCTTCGGCTGCCTCCACAATTCTTTTTTCGTGCGGAATATTTAAATACATAAGCGGAAGAGAAACATTTTTCATTACAGTTGTTCGTGCGAGCAAATTGAATGATTGAAACACGAAACCGATTTTTTGACCTCGAATATCTGCGAGTTCATCATCGGTAAGTTTGGAAACATCTTTTCCATCGAGTTTGTAGGTGCCACCTGTTGGTGTATCAAGCGCACCAAGAATATGCATGAGTGTTGATTTTCCGGAACCTGAAGGTCCCATGATTGCAACAAATTCTCCATCTTCAATGGTAAAGGAAACACCACGGAGTGCTTGAGTCTCGGTGTCTCCGTTCACATATGTTTTTTTAATATCTTTGCATTCAATCATAAAGTTTAAAGTGAGAAGCTAAAAATGAAAGCTGAAAATTAAAAATAGTATATATAATTTGAACTATTTTTTTAAAATTTCAACCTTACGTTTTTCGTTTTTAATTTAGATTATCTTCCCATTGCTCCACCACCGGTAAATGCCCCAACTGCACCGCCACCGAATCCTCCACCGGTAACTGCTCGTGTTGCTCCACCTGTTCCGGTTGTTCGTGTAGTTGCCGATGCCGCTGCTGTTTTTGTTGTCGACGCTCCGGTGATGGTTCGCACAACAATTGATTCGCCGGCAGTGAGTCCTGAAAGGACCTGCGTCTCAGTATTGTTTGATATTCCGATTGTAATTTGTACCTGCGTCACTGATGCATTTGCTACTGGAGTGCTACCTGTTGCTGTATTTCCATATTGACCCGTCGAAGATGCATTTCTAAATTTTCGTGTTGTTGAGGCTGTAGTGCTTCCGTATCCGTACGTGCTTGATGCAAAACCAGCTCGAGCTGCAGCACTAAATGTTGATGAGCTCATTCCAGCACCCAGTGTTGAAGAGGAATTTGTTTCGACAAGAACATATTCTTTTCCTCCTGATGTTGTGATTGCAGATGTTGGTATCATGAGTGTATTTGTTGCTGTCGTGGTAACAATTTCTGCCGTTGCAGTCATACCGGTTTTTATTTGATTGTTTTGATCGTCTATACCAACTTGCACATCGTAGTTAACAACTCCAGAACTTACCGTACCGAGCGGATCGAGATAACTTACTTGGCCATTTAATGTAACGTTTGGCAGTGCATCAAATGTGAGCGTGACTGGATCCCCCGCAGAAACCTTTGCTGCATCAACTTCATTGAGTGTAACGTTTACTACTTTTTGTGCTGTAATAATAGTACCCAAAGAATCAGATGATGAAACCTGTTGTCCAATTTGAGCATTGAGCCCGCCAATTTGTCCAGCAAATGGAGCGGTGATAATTCGGCTGTCATACGTTTGTTGTGCGGTTGCCAAATTTGCTTTTGCATTATCAAGCTGAGCTTTTGAAACGATTACATCATCAGGATCTGCCGGTGCAGTTTGGAAAGCTAATGATTGTTGATCTTCTTGTAATTTTAAGATTGCATTATTATATGATTGTAGTTCGGATGTAAGGTTGCTGATAGATGAATCCATATTTCCTCGTGCGCTTGATGCCGTACTTTTTCCTGAATTAATTGCTGATTGACCGCTTGTTGTTTGTGAATTGCTGTATACCGAGAAAAGCGTTGTCATGTCATCAAAATAACTTCTCAATGTATTGAGGTTTTCAATACTATCATTGAGCGCTGCAATAATGTCGCTTGAAGTTGCAGTGTTGCTTAAATTATTTATTTCGGTATTCCAGCTTGTAAGCATGCTGTCAATCCGATCTCTGCCATTTGTTATATTATTAATAAGCTGAGGACTTGAAAAAGTAATTCCAGGAACAGAGAAACTTCTGTCTACATTTGTTGGATCAATAAAATATGGATCGGTATCTATGTACACTTCGTTTGAAGCTTCTGAATATGCGCTTTTTAATTGAATTGCAATATTTTGTTTTAAATTTGTCAGTGAGACCTGATCATTGGTAAGACTGTTGTTTATCGATTGAAGATCTGACGCTGTTGGACCATTTACAAGTTTGTCGTAGCTTGCCTGGGCACTCGCCACAGATGCTTCCGCCTGATTTAAGCTCTGGAGGGCTGATTTTCCATCAAGAATTGCAATGACTTGTCCTGCTTGCACAAAATCACCATTCTGAACTTTTACAGAAATAATTTGTCCGAGTGTTTGCGCTTGTCCTGTTGTTTGGGGTTTGATGGTTACTTGGCTGAGTGTCGCAACCTGTCCAGAACCAGCTACGGTTACCACAAGATCTCCTCTTTGTACTTTACCGAATACATATTGAGTTGCAGATGCCGGAGTTGTTATTTTCGTGTATGTAAAATATATGACATATATGATAATGATTGCTGCAATAGCTGAAATGAGTTTATGTCCCAAAATATATTTTTTGATTTTCGAGAAGTCAATTTTTGATTTTATATTTGATAGCATTTTTTTCATTTTTTATTTTACAGCACCTGAATTAATAAGTTGATTTGGTGTTGGTGGTGGTGGCAATATTCGTATGAGTCGCGCAGTAATAACAGAATTCTCATCTGGATCAGATCCAAAAATAGTTACAAAATCATTTATTTTTAACGTATCGGTATTTTCTGTTCCCAACGGTCCTCGAATTACTGTTGAAGTCGCGATACGAATAACTTTATCGATATTGTCATCTTCAACCACAATAAGTGGGAGTTTTAATTCTATGATATTTCCGATTGCTCCATGTGCTTCAAAAGATTCATCTCCTGACATCCCTATTCCATCCATGGGACCTGCTTGATTTCCACTTACTTCTCGAAAATAATTTTCTCCGATTCTATTTGAAAATGATGCTTTTTCAAAACCGATAAACATACCAGCTTGAAAAACAAAAAGTAAAATAAGAACACCCCCCACGGTATAGAGGACAACTTGAAATGCATGTGATGTAACTATTTCTTTGAGACGCATGTTTGTGTATATTAATTTTTATATAAAAAATGTTCGCGAACATTTACTGCATATTTAATGGATAATAATAACAGGAAAATAACGGACAGGACAATGGTGATTGGTATAAACGGAATTAAATCGGTGATTGAAAGAATAAATTCTCTTGCATTGCCAGCAATAATTCCTGTATCGCTGAAAAGAAGCGATGAATAATTGTACAGACCAGATTGTTGCAGTTCAACAATCATATATATAATAACAGGAATAAGCGCACAAACAAAAATAAAGAAAAAGGAAAATCCAAAAACTTTTTTTCTTCGGTTTTCTTTTTCGAGCACTCCTTCGATTTTCTCAAATACCTCCGTCTCTAAATTTGCTGGCGGGACGATATCTTTTGAAATCATAAGACTTTCTGTATCATGTGTCATGTGGTTTGTCATACGTTTTTATTGATTATTTCGGTGCATGTGCAAGCTCTTTTCTTAATAAAATAAGGGCTCGTCGATGTTGACTTTTGATTGTATTGACCGATTTTTCAAGCACAGTGGCAATTTCAGTAAAATCCAAGCTTTCATTGTAGTGTAAAAAGAGAACTTCTCGATAATGCATCGGTAGTTGTTCAAAAAGTCCCTCAACCACTTTTTTATTTTCTGATCGAATGAATTCTTCATCAGGAAGCAATTCTGTATCAACGAGGTTGTCTTCCAGCGAATTCCCACCATCCTCATTGTCGAATTGCGAAAACAGAACACTTTTCTTTTTTCGCAACCAATCAATCGTCGTGTTTCGGGCAATCGTATATATCCATGTTTTAAATTTTTCTTTTTGCTTAAATTTTTCAATATGTTTCCATACTTTTAAAAAACTTTCTTGAGTAATTTCCTCCGCATCTTTATTGTTGCCACACATGCGATATGTAAAATTATATATCGGTTTTAGGTATCGATTTACAATTTCAACAAAGGCTGAATTATCACCCTGTATATATCGAGCAACAAGTTCCTCATCTTTTATTGCGGTTAGATCTTCCATGTACTGTGTGTAATACGAACGATTATTTCGTATGGGTGCGATGTCCTCCAAAATGGTTTCGCATAAGCGCAACAATTTTATTTGAAAATTTTTCTTGATTTTCTAGTTTTTGCGATTCTTGTCGAACTCGATACGAATCCTCAATTACTCGAACATCAACACCGAATTCTTTTCCCGCGTTTACCGTCCATTCACCTTCACCAGTCGCATCAATGATCCCTGCAGTGTGTGCGATATCGTCATGATCAAAAATCTCTTTGCAGAGATCAATGAGCCAGCTTCGTACCACAGAGCCAGTTTGATATGTTCGTGTGACGTCACTCAAGTTTAATGTAAAAGGACTTGCTTCGAGAACCGCATATCCTTCAGCAATCGCCTCCATCATACCGTATTCAATTCCATTATGAACCATTTTCGTAAAATGCCCAGCTCCCGTTTTCCCTAAATATGCATAGTTATCACCAGCTGAAAGTGCCTTGATTGCTGGTTCAATATGCGACCACGCTTCCTTGGGACCCCCAACCATGAGTGAAAACCCATTTTTCTCACCATGAATTCCTCCGCTCGTACCACAATCACAAAAGAGAATTCCTTTCTGTGCTAATTCATCCCCGCGTCGCATACTATCTTTATAAAAAGAATTTCCGCCATCAACAACAATATCTCCAGCTTTTAAATATGAGGCAAGGGTTTCCTGTAGAAATGCATCAACGATTCCTTGAGGAAGCATAATCCAAAAAATTCTTTGTCCGGTCATCTTTTGAATTAATTCATCAAGATTTGTTGAAGCAATAACCCCACTCTTTTCTACTTCAAGTACCGGTGCCTCACTTCGATTCCATCCCAAAACAGTAAATGTATTTACATGAAGTCTTTTTGCAACCTGACTTCCCATTCTTCCCATTCCCAAGACGATGATTGATGTATTGTTCATATTTTTTAAATTATTTTTTATGATTTCCAGTGAATTTTATTTTTCTTGTTCCATTTTTCAAGTTCTTTTGGTCCGTGACTTCCAATCGCATACGGATAGACTGGATTCTTTTTCTGTTTTACTGCGTCAACGATTTTCCAAGAATATTCAACTTCGTTTTTGCTAATAAAAAATGATTGTTCGCCTTTGAGTGCTTGATCAATGAGGACTGCGTATGCGTCTTTATTGTGTTCACCAATATTTTCATGATTGTAATCAAGATGGATTGTTTCTACCTCATAATCTCCATCAATTTTTTTTGAATTTACTTCAAAAGAGAATCCCTCATTTGGCTCAATGCGTATCGTGAGATAGTTTGTATCAGATGGACAAGCTTTTGAAAGCAAACATTCGACAGATTTAAATTTAATATGAGCAATAGTCTTTTTATCTTTAAGATTTTTTCCTGCTCGTATATAAAATGGAACACCCTTCCAGCGCGGATTATTGATTGCGAGTTTTACGACAAAAAAAGTTTCTGTTTGAGAATTTGGCTCGACGTGCAGTTCTTTTGTGTATCCATCGTACTGACCAAAAAGCACATCGGTGATTTGTGTTTTCTTTAAAACATCGGCTTTTGCCTTTCTAATATGTTCACCGGTAAGTTTGTCTGGCGACTCCATCGCAAGAAGCGCGAGAATTTGAAGCCCGTGACTTTGTGCCATATCTTTGAGTGCCCCGTATTGATCATAGTAATTTCCTCGATTTTTAATACCAAAATTTTCGTCGAGGATAATTTGCACAGAATCGATATCTTTTTTACTCCACAATGGTTCGAGGATTCTATTCGTAAAACGCAAAAGCGCAATATTACCGATCAATTCTTTTCCAAGATAATGATCAGCGCGATAAATATTTTTCTCATGAAAAACTTTGCTGATACATGCATTTATTTTTTCTGCAGACTTCAAATCATTTCCAAATGGTTTCTCATAAATGACACGCTGTATTCCTTTTGTGTGGTTTACAAGACCAACATTTGAAAGATTGTGTGTGATTGAATCAAAATGTTCCGGAAGTGTTGCAAGATAAAAAAGTCGATTGCCAGATAGTCCACGTTCTTTCTCGATTGCATCGATCTGAATTTTAAGTTTTTGATAATCTTCTGGTTCGTTGAAATTTAACTTTGCATACACAAAAGATTTTTTTATTGTATTCCAAATTTCTGCATCAATATTTTGAATGTTTTTCTTCGCTTCTTCTAAAATCACGTTTGCATCTCGTTCTGAAGATGCGGTACCAATCATAAAAAATTTTCCAAGCTTTTTAGTTTTTAACAGTTCATATATAGCGGGAATTAACTTGAGTTTTGCGAGATCTCCTGTTACTCCGATAATAACGATGGTGCAATTTTCATTCATAGGTGTGTGTGTTTTTATTCTACAATGACATTCATTTTTTCGCCAAAAATCTCCGAAAGTGTTTGTACATAGGCTTCAATATTTTCTTTAAAATATTGTGGTTTTGCTTTTTGAATCTGACCAATCACATAATATCCAATCGCCATCAATGTTCCGTAGTTAAATTTTTCTGGGAGTGGAACATTGAGGCGATGATCACCAAAAAGTGTATTTTCGTATCCAAGAGCGATAAAGAGTTCTGTGTTTGAGTGAATCAGTGTTTTCGCATGTTTTGTTTCTTCTGCGGTGTATACTCGAGTTGTGATCATTGGACCAAACAATTCATCAAATTTTGTCCAAAACATTTCCCGAATATTTTCAAATTCATTTGGTACGATGATATAAAACGCTGTATATCTCGATAAATCTGTCGGGATATTATTTTTTATAGATTCAATAGTCTCGAGTATTTTTTGGGGATTTTCTCGTGTTTTTCCGAGTATCATTCCGAGATAGGTTGACGTGTTATAAGTATATGGTTCTGGATTTTTTTCAAACACATACGTTTTTTCTACCAGTTGTTCCGCAGGAGAATTTTTTGTATTCGTAAAAAGAATCGTTTCAATATTTCTTTTTTTAAATTCCTTTGCCATGATTGGCGCATGTTTGCCTCCCGATGCAGATATAATAATCGCACCATCAATATTTTTTACTGCTTGTATTTTTTTTATGTAATCACTTTCATCTGCGAAAACCGCATCGGTGTCTTCAAAAATAATTCTTCCGGTAATAGCAGCATTTCCACTTCCTACAACAAGCGGTCGTTTGAATTGAGGAATATCTAAGGTTGGAATTCCTTTTTCAATAAATAAATTGAGTGCGCGTATAACGCATTCATCGAGATTTATAATGGTATTTGGGTCTATCATATTGTTTTTGTATTGAGTAAGTGAATTATATCATGATTACGCGAATCCTGGGAAAAAGTCTATTTTAATGTGTGAATTTTTAACCCCGACATTTTTCAGTGTATGTTCAAAGGCCAATGTCATCGTGCGTGGGCCGGAAATGTAAAAATGTCTTTCTTTGAAGTCTGGAATTTGAGATCGAATCATGTGTTCATCTACGCGACCTGTATATGCGGGATTTTTTTGATCGGTGATTGCGTATACGGTTTTTATTCCAAGAATATTTTGTGCCTCATCAAAAACTTCTTTATATACGATATCTTCTGATTCCCTATTTGAATAAATGAGCACAATATCTCGTTTTTGTTTTGTATCAATTAGATATTTGATCATACTGCGAAATGGTGTGATACCGATACCTCCAGCAACAAGCACAATTTTTTCTTTTTGGTTTTTGGGAAGTACGAAATCTCCTGCAAGTTGTGAAGCAACGAGTATATCACCCTCTTTCATTGCAAGGAGATCTTTTTTAAATGTACTTGGTTCTGGGTAGAATTTTACTCCCATCGCAATATCTTTTTCTGTCGGAGATGATGAGATCGTAAAATATCTTCGATTACCGCGACTATCTGGTGTGCCACGATCAAGCGTCCATTCGAGATATTGTCCGGGAGCGAACTGTAATTTTTCATCTGAAGCAAAAATAAAATCAAATGTATCGGAAGAAAGTTTGATAACATTTTTGAGTTTTAAAATGAGCTTTTGTTTTGGACTGACAAGATATGAGAATATATTTCCGGCGACAAGTGCAAGCTCAGGGGTGAAATATATTGAACCAATATGTGCTTCTGGATAAAAAAGAAGTCCGATGAGAATACCGTAGCAAATGCGCAAGCCTCGTGTTGGTGGTGTGGTGAGTGGTTCGGTAAGCATAATGAAAGCAAAAAATAGAAGTGAAGTATTTGCAAGGAGACGCCAGATATCAGCAAGACCAAATGCGTGTCCAATGAAACTTACAATAATCGCTGTGATAAGAAAACTGAAAAAAAGATCTGATCTTTGCATTTTTCGAACAATGAGAATCCCTCCAAGAACAATAAAAATGAAGAGCGATGATGTTCCAACCCACCAGCTTGCAGATTGATTGAGTACGAGCGCAGTTATCGCGACAGAAATTGCGACAGGGTTAAAAAGATGTTTTTTGCGAAGGGTAAAAAGATATTTTGATGTCATTGCAATCACTGATGCCCAAATTGCAATTGAGAAAAATTGCATATCTCCGACATGTGATATTGGCGTAATAATACACGCAAGAATAAGTCCGGTGATATATGCAGATTCGGTATTTGTCGGCGCGTCAAATCCCCATGCAAAAATAGAGTTTACTAAAAGACAAATTGTTGTGATAAAAAGTGCAGAAAATAAAATCGCTATGGGGTTGTATGCAAGAATGTGAAATATTGCAAGTACAATTGCTGCTACAAGAATAACGATAAGATGGTATAACACAAGCTTATACATCGTTATTTTATTGAGAAACGCATCTATTTTTTTCATAAGATTATAAATTATTTTTTTACATACATAGTAAATCCGCTTGTCATTGTTGCGATTCCTTTTGCATCAATCGCATATCCTTCAAGTCCTTTTTGTTTTTCTATAAAATGAATCCCCTCGCGACCCATAGCGAATACTGCGGTTGCAAAACGATCTGCTTCGTATACATTTGCAGCAATAATCGTAACGCTCACAATATCTTGCAATTGATTTTCTTTTGTAAGTGGGTTGTAGATATGTTGTCCGCGAATATAGTTTCCAGAGGTTGCTACCCCTTCGTTATTTCCGAGCGACAACACTTTTATGATTTCAGTTTCTGGATGAAATGGATTGCGGATACCAATACTCCATGGTTTTCCTTCAGTATTTAATCCATGTGTTTGAATATCTCCACCAGCATCAACATAAAAATTCTGAAAACCATCTGCAAGAAGAATTTTTGAAGCATTATAAATCGCCCAGCCTTTTACAAGTCCCGAAGGATTATATGTTCCGCTCGGTGTTTGTATATCAAAATATCCGTTTGTATCATACTTAGTTTGTTCTGAAAGTTTAAAAATTTCTTTCATGTCGGAGCTATAATCTTTTTTTTCAATTTCCCCTCTATTGATTCGTGATATTTCGCTTGTTTCTTTGAATACACTAAAAGTATTATCAATATATTGAAAATATGAATAGATTTTTTCAAATGTATCTTCACCCACCTTCTGATCGGCGATTTCTATTGTAATGGTCATTCCCATCATGATTCTCGACTGTTTCATGGCGGTGTTTGGTTAAGAATTTTTTGCTTGATCAAGTGCAGACTGAAGTGATTGTGTGAATGCACCACTCAAATCTGTTGCTCCAGAAACGGTGTTTACATTTGCACTTTGCGCTTGTATCGCTTCTGAAATGAGAATTGGCATTGCATGACTGCTGATTTGTGCTGATCTGCTTCTGTCTTGTGGATATTGTAAGAATTGCACATCAGAAATTTTTCCACCAGAAATAATCGCTTCAACTTGTACATTGCCATAATATGCATTTGTAACACTGCTTGTATAGGTACCATCTTTATATTGACCACCGGTGGTTGTGGTTTTTGGCTTATCTGCAACGGGTAATGCTTGTTGAGCTACGGGCGCGGTTGGTATTGTATTTGCGGATTTTTTTATGGCAACAGAATTATCTGTACCGGTGATTTGCTGATAAAAAGCATAGGTAATAAATGTAATAATAACGAGTGATGATAGTATGTATTTTTTATTCATAAATATAAAATATTGCGTAAGAGTTTAAAAAGCTCTTTCATAAATTACATACGCACAGAGATGTAAAATCGATGCGGTAATTATTTATTTACCTCAACAACTTCTTCAATCTCAGCCTTTTTTAGCAAATAACTTTTTAAATATTCAGCTTTACCGGTATCGATTATATCAAATACCTGATCTGTACTATCATCATTTTTGTCAGATTGAGGATTTCCCGCTGAGAATATAACCATTCTGCTGAGTCCAAAAATACGGAAGAATATGCTTTGTTGTACATCGACGTTTTCAATGTGTTTATACGGTATTGAAATTTCATTTTTACCAATAATTCCTTTTGTGAGTCTGAATGCATAATCATCAAGTGAATATACCGTACCAAAATATTTTATGAGACTGCTTATAATTCCAATCAACAATAGAATCATGAAAAGTAGAAAAAGCAGCGCGACGGCAATATTACCGAATCTATTGATTGCACTTATCCACGATGTATTGATATTAAGATTAAAATTGAGAATAAAAAATCGCGTGATATTCGGCAAATAAACCGCAATGAGTAAAATAAGAAAACTCGGCAATGTTCTCTGAATAATATAAAATATAAGCGTTTTTATACCAAGTGTTTTTCCGTTTATCATATAGGATTGATTATAGCAAATTTTTTCTTTTTGTGCAGGTGTATCGGCAAAATTGAAATAAACTGAATGTATACTAATGAATATCTTGAATTTCTTTTTTTTCTCCCCTTTCAACGTTTTTTGATATCGATTTTTTTTGTGGCTGTATTAAAATATAAACGGCAATTGCGGTGGTAATCGGTACGGCAATAATTAGGCCAATACTTCCAACCATAGTTCGTATGATTTCGGTGGAGAATAATTCTTTGTTGACGAGTACCATGTTTGAAAATTGCGCTGATTGTACATACAATAAAATAATTGGTAACGACGCACCGACATATGCAATAGCAAGAATATTGACAAGTGCACCAATATGCTCACGTCCAATTCTGATTGCTCGATTATAAATTTCTCGGCGAGATAAATGCGGCGCGACGGTATGAAGCTCTTCAACCGATACTGCTTGACTGATTGCAACATCATACAAAATACCAAGCAAGCCGATAATGATTCCTGCCAAAAGCAAATTTAAAAAATTGATTGATCCGGCGGTGTCCATATTTAAATAGACAGTATCTTCGGTTGAAAATCCAGTGAAATGAGCTGCGTGTACCGCAAAAAATGCGAGTATACTGGTAATGACAATAGTAATTGCCATGCCCACAATCGCCGCTGATGTCGTTTTTCTGAATCCATGCGTGATATACGATCCGAGGGTGATAATAATTCCCGCAATACCAAGTCCAACCCAAATGGAAGGATACCCGTTTAAAATACTCGGAATCAAAACATAAAAAATTAATACTAAACTGCCCGCAAGACTAAAAAGTCCGCGAATTCCCTGAATGCCACCAAAAATAACAACTAAAAGTATGAATAATCCGATAAAAAAATAAATCACCGGCATACGATATGGTTCAGATACCGCATATGACAATGAGCCATCATAGCTGCTTTTTGTAATCTGCATATAAAAAACTTCTCCTTCTGTCAGTGTCGTGTAATCGTTATCAATGGTGACGATATTCCCCGTCTGATCACCATCGAGAATTTTTACTTGTAATGTTTGTTCAATCGTATTAACACTCGTGCCGGTAACATTTTGCACACCTTGTTTTTCTACTTTTATCACTTGAGCTTTGACCATACTCAATGTATCCGCATTATTATTTTGCTGGGCATGTGTGCATCCCGAAAAAGCGAAAAATAAAAATACAATGGCGAATACTTTTTTCATATGTGAGTATGGTAGCATGAATGAGGTGACTTTTGAATAAGTCTTACAGAAATTAATCCATTCAAAAATTTTTTCCTTATTGAGAAACAGTTGAAGTTGAAATTGGAGTTGAGGTGGCAGTTGTTTTTGGTTCCATTTGTCTGATTTGTTTTATTAATGCATCTAAATCAGTTTTTGCCGTATGAAGATCTAAAACCCCTACTCTGATATCGGCTCGTGATTGCTGTAGCGCACTTTTGTTTGATGCGGCAACCGTCGTATCTCCATTGTCAGGAATTAATCCTGAAGTTCTAGTGATTGCTGCTTGTGCCTGCGTGTTTGCGTCAGTGACTTTTGCATTTTCATTTGCGAGAGTCGTTTCCATTGTAGAAGTATCAATACCCTTTGCACTGAGAGATGTGAGAAGTATTTGTACTTTGTTGCTCACTGTGCTCACAAGTTCCGCAAGCGAATCTATTTTATCTGCAGTAGCAAGAATTTCTATTTGTGGCTCTATTAAAGCATATATTCTGTATGAAGCGGTGATTGATTTTACATCAGCTTTGAGTGTTGTTGCATCAGTATCGGCATCAATTTTTGATTTCAAGGCAGTAAGATTTGTAATTTCACTTTCGACAGTCGAACTAATTGTCATTTTTGTACTACTTGAAACTTTTGTTGCATTTTGAATTTTAGTCTGCAAATCATTTAAAGATGTTATTCTGTTTGCAATTTCATTGTCTGCAGTACCAACCTCTTTTGTTACGAGAGAAGCTGCATGATTTGTCTTTGTTGTTGTGATTGTGGTTTGCGCAAAGGCGTTTGTCGCAACAAGTGACAGTCCGATTATTGAGGTCGTTATTATTGTTTTGAATGATGTTTTCATATTTTTTAGAAAATTTAATTATTATTCACACTCGCATTGACCGTGTTCACTGATGTATCGAGTTGACTAAGCTCGCCATCGATTGTATTCAAATCTTGATCTATTGTTGCATTCGAAGTATCAGTGCTCGATGACATGCTAGTTTCAGTGCTCGTTGCTTGTATTGTTGGAGTCGGAGCTTTGCTTGAATGAGGTAAACATAAATACAAAAGTGTAATAATGATAATCGCAATGATGATTCCCAATGAAATTTTTTTTGTTTGTGACATACAATTTTTTATAAATAATTGGCCCCGCTTTTATATCGGTAGCAACAAAACTAATAAAATACGAACTACTTCTATTGTACCATTCCTAAAAACCGTCGCAAATGAATAATCGGCAATAATAAAAAAGCTTTTTATCTCGAACAGATTTTGTTATACTTATGCAAGTTTATGAAACAGATATTTTTTATTATTTTTTCTTTGTATCTCGGCGCTCTTTTTTTTGTTCCTGCCATTTCCCATGCCCAGACACTTACTTCTGCACAACGAGAAGCACTTGAAGAACAGCTTGTGCAAGTACAGCAAGAACAAGCTCAGGCCCAAATAGCACTTACTGCAGCTCAAGCAAAATCATCATCACTTGCCAATGACATTGCTGTTTTGAATGCCAAAATTAAAGCAGAGCAATTGAATATTCAAGCGGCGAATCTTACGGTTCAAACTCTTGGTGACACGATTACCACCAAACAAAGCGAAATTAATACTTTGGACAATCAAATTCAAAGCGATGAGGTGGATATGGGATCAATGTTTCGACAATTATATCAAGCTGATGATACATCGCCACTTGAAATATTTCTTTCAGATCAGACTATCTCGGATTTTTTGACTGATTCTGAAAATATTGAAACCATCGAAGGTAATCTCCATAATCTTTCTTTGCAGTTTGAAGCAACAGTCTCTTCGACAACGGTTGAGAAGGCGGTGCTTGTGACAAAACAAAATTCGGCAGTTGATGCGCGATATGCTTTACAGCAAGCACAGATTGCATTGAAATCTGATCAAACACAAGAAAATCAACTTTTGGCAATCAGTAAAGGAAATGAAAAATCATACACAACACTCGTTGCTCAGAAAAAAGCCGAAGCTGCATCAATCAATGCACAACTTTTCGCACTTGCCGGAGGTTCAAATCCAATTCAGTTTGGACAAGCATATCAGTATGCACTTACTGCAGCAAAAGCAACGGGAATTGATCCAGCCTTTCTTCTTGCAATTTTGACACAAGAATCAAATCTTGGAACAAATCAAGGAACGTGTTATCTCTCAAAAGCGCAAGATGGAAGTGGTACGAGTGTGAAAACCGGACATGTGTTTTCAAATGTCATGAGTCCAACTCGAGATATTCCCCCATTCTTACAAATCACGGAGACTCTTGGTTTTGATCCATTTGGTACCGTTGTGTCATGTCCACAATCTATTGGCTGGGGCGGTGCAATGGGTCCCGCACAATTTATCGCTTCGACGTGGATGCTTTTTGTAAGTCGTATTCAAAAAGCTCTTGGAATATCTGACTTTGCAAATCCTTGGAATCCTCAACATGCATTTATGGCGAGCGCACTGTATCTTTCAGATCTTGGTGCAACCGCGGGAAGTTATACTGCAGAATCAAACGCTGCATGTAAATATTATTCTGGTAGCTCATGTAGCAAATCCTCATTTGTTGCAAGTTATGGTACCAGTGTGATGGGGCTTGCAAACAAAATTCAAACAACTGAAATCGACAATCTGCAATAATTTATTTATTCAAATTTATTTTTATGGAACCACAAATAATACTCACTTGCCCCACATGTCATCAGCCAATTCAGTCAGAATTTTATTTCTGCCCAAATTGCGGAACAAAGCTTAAGCAAGCTTCTCTTTCTGTAACAATTTTTTCACAAATTGTTCTCTATAGTTTCAGTATCATTTTGCCGCTTATCTGTTTTATTTTTGCAAATCGATGGAAAGGTATTACGTATTTGAAATCAAAAGATCCAAAAGAAAAACAAATCGGTATAATCGCATGCACACTTCTCGCACTTTCGACGATTATTACGATTTATCTCGCGTACGTACTTACCGAGCGAATGATTCAATCATCAATTAATAGTATCAATACTGATTTTAATTTTTAAATCTGTATAAGAACTAACCCAATAGCAACAAGAAGTGCAACAATTCATCTTTTGAAGATGGTCGCCCTTTGAAAAATATTACAAAGAGTACTCTTATATTAAATGAAATAGGATAATCTCACTATTTGTTCTGACGCGAAGTGGTGGCCCCCATGTTCCCACACCACTTGAGGTATACACCTGAGTATTTCCGAGCATGTGTAATCCATAGGTAAATTTTCCAAACATAAGTGCTGCTATGTATCCAAAAGGCCACTGTTGTCCACGATGTGTGTGTCCAGAGATTTGTAATGATATCCCCGCATCTTTTGCAACATTAATATTATCTGGTGCGTGTTTCAGGAGAATTGACGGTATAGAAGTATTCAGTTCTACCCTATCAAGTATTTTTTTGAACTCAGATTTTTTTGCTGTGGTATGAAAATCGACCCCGATAAGCTGTATTCCATCAAGAAGTATTTTTTCATTATTTAAAACACGAATCCCCGTTTCTCGTATTGTTTGTAAAAAAAGTTCGTGGTTACCATACTCTTCATGATTTCCAGAAACAAAAAACGTTCCAAGTGGTGAAGAAAGTTTTTTGAGTGGCTCAATGAGTTTCAATATTTTGGGTGTTTCCGATCCATCATATAAATCACCACCGATAAAAACTACATCAGGCGAAACGCTTTGTACTTTTTCTATAATTTTTTTGAGGAATTTTTCACCATTGATTTGACCGATATGCACATCACTAATAAATGCAATTTTTCTTCCTCGCCATGATGCGGGAAGGTTTGGAATGGTAATTGGAATATGTTTTATGTAGATTTTTTTCCCATGTATAACGCCATATATACTCACACACGTTGCAAGAGCAAAAAGTGCACAGCCTATAACCTGTGCGTATGCGCCAGAAAAAGGAAGTGTGATGAAGTATGCAAAAGAAGTGATAAGTAAGTACCCAAAATATCCCAGCCAAATCATTGAAACAAGGTAGAAAATTTGAGAAAATTTATTATACAAATCTCTCCCTATAACAAAAGAAATTACCAGACATATTGAAAGTCCAGCAAGTATGAGAGCAATTACGAGTGAGTAATTGTAGAGTTTAAAAATAGAAATAATTGCTTCGTATACAGTAAAGTTTGTGATAAACAAAAGTCCAATAAGTGTGAGTATCGCAAAGAAAACTATATAAATTTTATTTTTCATTTAGGTAAGTCCTTGTAGTGCTTGCGATTGTTGGACATGCTGCGAATTCGCAATTTGGACCAGTACGGCTCACATAGTTCACGCCATCGGGACACATTTTTGCTTCCATGCTACATGCGACTGGTTGATTTGACGGAGATCCAGTTACGGGTAAAAGATTTGAACCAATTTTAAAAACAAGACTAATAAGCCCTGCGGTTACCATAAACAAGATAATAAAAATAAAAGTATTTTTCATGAGAAGTATTATAACAGAATAAAATAATTTACCGAATAAATAAATACACGCTTGAATTTATTTGATTTTTCTAGTATCCTACCTTCTATCAGCTAATAGCTAAAAACTAAAAGCTAATTTTGGGGAATCGTCTAATGGTAGGACGCGTGCCTTTGGCGCATGCAATCGGGGTTCGAGTCCCTGTTCCCCAGCAAAGAAAAATTAAATAGTAAAGTAAACTTTTCTTCAGTTTATGCTTTGCTGGGGAAAGAAAGTGCTTGAATGCACTTTCGTCAGGGACTCGAAAAACCTTGAGTATATTTATGAGAATGTAATCATCCGAAGAAATACGAAAGGTGTACAGCTCCTGTAAGGAGAGAAGTTCTGTTCCCTAGCCAACACGTGTGCACGAACTTGTCAATGGTGTTGTATGGGACTCGAGCGCTATAACTAGAACTCTTGTCGCGTTCAATTCCCAGACCCCCCGCCGGATACAAAATCGGTCATCAATGGACCAAATGCTTCCATTTCAATTATTTTTTTGTATAAAAAAACGCCGTTCCCTTTGAAAAGGAACGGCGTGGTTGATTGTTGGCTACTACTCACCTCGCAACTCGGCCATGAGATCGGCCACTGAGAGTATCTTATCCACACGGTACGCATTCGTACCGACAGTGTAGAGTGCGGGCTCTTCAGGAGCATATCCCGCGGAGCTCAACAATCCATTGCAAATGCAGAAGTACTTACTATTGTTCGGTTTTCCTTGCATTGCTTCGCAAGAACCTTTATGAAGAAGATATCCACGATTACACTGGGCCTCACGACTTGCACTATACATCGGCGAGCACTTGAGAATCCGAAATGGCAAACCGCAAGGTGAAGCCGGTCCATCTTCTGGGCAAACAACGTGAATGTCAGCTTCTGTTGCACCAACAACGGCCTGCTTGTACTCTTGCGTTGCCGAACTTTCTATCGTCGCAAGGAACCTGGTTCCCATCTGGACACCTTTTGCGCCCATCGCCAGGAATTTGACGATATCGCTATGATCGTAAATTCCGCCAGCGACGATGACTGGAAAATCACCATGCTGATGTGCCATTTCCAAGACGGGTGGCAAAATTTTCTCCAGAGAAAATTCTGGATCATCTATCTCATTCATCTTGAATCCTAAATGCCCCCCGGCTTTTGGTCCTTCGAGCACCACAGCATCAGGCCGATACCCAGCCCTTTCCTCCCAGCGCTTTAAAATAGCTCTTAAGGCTCTGTGAGATGAGACTATGGGAATCAAAGCTGTCTTACCTGGCTTCTGGATAGTAGGCAGATCCGTAGGTAGACCTGCACCAGAGATGATAGCATCCACCCCTGCATCGATTGCTGCACGAATGGTATCTTGGTAGGTATTTCTGAGTGCCCACATGATATTAATACCAATTGGATTGCCAGGACCAGCTAAATCTTGAGCCATCTCTATCTCCTTTCGTACAGCAATATATGTGCTCACCTTTTCGTTCTCGCGTAAGGAAACTATATCTCGAAGTCCGGCACTTGAGATTACCCCAAGCCCACCTTCTCTAGACACAGCTCCCGCAAGAGGATAGCCGGAAACATACACCCCCATGCCACCTTGAACCATTGGCTTGTGGGTAGTAAAATTCTTAACCGACATCTCTGGTAACTTCATGACAAGACCTCCTGGTTGGGGAAACATACGCACAAAGGAACGTTCTGTTTTAATATAGCATAAAATATATTTTTAAAAATGGTCTTGCATGCCTCATATTTTAAATAAAAAAATATCCCCATTCCATCATTTTCGTTCGGATATTATTCTAGAAGGTCAGTCAACAATCGATTGGTTTAGACATGCCACAAAAATTTTAATATTAACATTAAAAAACTGCCGAGACGGCAGTTTTTTAAATTTATTTTTTCTTTTTTGTAATCGGCTTTGCTTTCTTTGTGGCGGGAGCAACCTTGAGTACAATTTTCTTTTCATTTTTCTCAACTGGAGCTACTGGAGCAGTTTTTACCACAGCTGGCTGAGAAAGTTTTTCAACTGCTCGAATTAAAGTATCGAGTTTTATCGTAAGTGTATCGAGTTGTTTTTTAATATCACTTTGTCCTTCTGCTTTTGGAGCAAAAGCTTGTGGAGCGGGTCTGTCATTGTACTCTCTTCGTACAGGTCGATCGCCACCATCTCTTTTTCCACCAAAACAATCATTACAATAAACGGGCTTATCACCGCTTGGTCTGAAAGGTACTTGGCATTTCTTACCACAGTCTGCACAAATAGCATCATGCATCGCTGGGCGTTCTGCTCCTCCACGATTGCCACCAAACTTATTTCCACCAAAATTTGGCTTAAAGCCACCACCGCGATTGCCACCAAATGAAGGTCGTCCTCCACGATCGCCCCCAAAACCACCTCTATCACCTCCTCGATTAAATTTTTCCATTGCTATTAGATTATATTATTAAACGTATTGCTCTATTTTGCACGATTTGACAAAAATAGCAATGAGTTTCTTCGTTATGAGATGAAGACGGGGGCTGTGATTTTATTTTGAGTGAGAGAATATTCTGTATCTAATTTGAGCAATGTCTCGGACAGCGGTTCGCATTTCTTTAGTTGTCATGCTAAACTAGCCAAGAAGGTCACCGTGTTTAATTAATCTCCCTATAAAATGAAAATGATAAAAGGAAACTTTCTCGGTGCGGCAATTGTTGCAATAATCTATACGGTTTATATTGTATGGAATCCTCTTCCAACAAAATTACAGACAGCATTAGCACTCATAATTCTCAACGCCTTAACTATTGTGCTCTTGGCTTTTGCGTTTAGATAAAAAAATACGAATTATTTTTCGAGGAATTTTTCTTTTATATAATTCTCTATTTTGTCCGAGCATCGTTTGAGACAGTTAGTTAGTTCAACAAGTAAGTGCAACACTTCTAGTAAAATAGAAGGATATGAAATACACGCATTTGAATGTTGAGGAACGTGAGAAAATTCAAGAATTGCTTTGGCAAAAAACTTCAATACGAACC
>Ga0302186_10000375_pt1 | contig 40310 bp, 35 predicted proteins | sample II_Bog_E1_2_FD_198782 | JGI IMG/M metagenome (GOLD analysis project Ga0302186, IMG submission 198782) | Peat permafrost microbial communities from Stordalen Mire near Abisko, Sweden - II_Bog_E1_1 | ecosystem: Environmental > Terrestrial > Soil > Wetlands > Peat | place: Sweden: Abisko... | reverse complement strand
ATACCATAAATATCCTAGACTGGAAAACAAAAAAGTGGGTAGAAATCGCTCCTAAGGAAAACGAGCCTGCTCCTTGGGAGAGGACATACCACGTTGCTGAGATCAAATACCCTTACTTGCTGGTGTTCGGAGGAGAAGGCGTCAGCGATATGGATGACTTGTGGGTCTTTAACTTTAAAACTCTTGGATGGACCGAAGTTAAATTCGAGCAGGATGCAGTAAAGCCCTGCGCTAGGAGATTTCACTCTTCCTGCATGATTGGAAACGAAATCTTCGTAATTGCTGGCTGCTATGGCAAATACAGATGTCTCAAAGACGTGTATTCAATGGATATCACCGGCTTAATTGAAACTGGAAAAACTAAGGACTTGTGTTGGGTAGAGAGGAATATTTCCAACAGTTCTATGCTCACTCGCTGGGGACACTCATCGGTAGTATACAACGATAAGATCTATGTTTTTGCTGGCAGATTTAGTAATGATCTTAACGATTTACTCATAATCGATCCTCAAAGCAATTCACTAAAGACAATTAAAGTCAGTGGAAATACAAATGATCAGCCGAAAGCCAGAAGAAGACACTGTGCTGGTTTTGTGGGCAGTTGCATGATCGCATTTGGAGGCTTCAACGGAGAGTATTTCAATGACCTCTTTTACATTAACGTTTTTGAGTTATCAAACAAAATGGATAACAGTAATATCCTTGAGTAACAATATTCCAACTACGTTGGCAATAGTGAGCTTTCAGATGGTACTATTTCGGCCAAAAATAACGAAATTGTATCCATTCATTCCGGATTAATCGCCAGATATTTTAAGACCTACGAAGATTTCACTAATTATCTTGAAGATATTGATCACAGATATTCCAAGTAAAGATTAATGGTCATATTGGAGTGTTTGTATAGAGGATATGGAAACTTTGAACAGGATATGTTGCATTAAAAATATGGCATTGCAATTGGTGAAACTATAAATAGACGTATTCATGTTAACAATTTACTACATGAAGAAAACTAGCGAAACTGTCTTAGATTGGCTGTTCAATCCGCTTAAAAGATAAGTGATATCATCATTCAACTCTCTTCCTAAGAATTCACTTCTTTTCTATAAAACAGAAGAAACTGTTGGTTTACCGATGCTTCCCTCTTGATAAAAACTTCCTCTTTCTTCTTCTCTGAAATCCGAGTCAACAAGCTACTTCTCTCTTTAAGTAGTCCTTACTTCAAGAACATCTTTTCTAGTTAATACAGTGAAAAAAACGAAGTTGAACTAACACTGTCCAAAGATTATTCAGTTGTCCTTGATGTGCTGATTAATTTTATGATGCTAGGATCTATTGTCGTCCCAGATTATTTCAGCAGTCAATCATGGATGGACCTGGCTGAGCTCAGCGAATACTTTTGTATCAATCAACTCAAAGCGATATGCTAAAGCCAACTATGCTCTCTAATTAGTTACAACAATGTCGAACAGCTCTAAGTATATAGTTAGAATATGTAACTATAGAACTTGTCAATGTATTGCGCTAATTTTGAGCTCAAAAGCTATTTAAAGGCAAACGACCTCGGCAAGAGAATTAGCAATTTGAAGGAGAATAAAGCAAAGCGTTCATGTTTGATAAAACTATACGATACCGTAAAATTTGACCTTCTACACACTAGCTATTTCGAAGGAAAGGAGTCTGCGACAAAGAAGAAGAATGAGAGTGAGACAACAATCGAGTAGAAATAAAATAATAATTAATGCTCTAATGCGTGAGGATTACCCTCATTGATATTTATACTAATTTTCTAAATACTAATCAAATAAGAATCACATTCAAAAGCAATCTCGGTATTTATTCTAAAAATGTATGAAATTGTTTGCAGCAGATGGCTATTCATATCAACAGCATCCGTAGTATGATGAATTTGTTGTAACTTGTTGTTTTCCAAGCTGAATAGGTGATCTATTGGAAGACAGAGGCGTGCTATTCTGCCGCTTTAATACCTTTTTCGCTAGCATCTAAAAAGCCTTCGCAATATTGTCTGAATTGAGGGCGGATACTTCTGTGAAGTCTAACTTTAAGCTTTTTGTCATTTCGTATCCCTCATCAAAAGTAACTTTGCGTTTGTCAATTTGATCTGATTTGTTACCCACCACCAGTTTATCAATACTTTCGCTCGCATACCTATATATCTCAAAGCTTACTTATCAATTTCTTGCAACCAAAATCGAACTCCATCAAAAGATTCGCGATCCGTGACATCATAGACAATAATAATGCCATGTGCTCCCCTAAATCTTATAGATGCTACTTGTAGTATGTCGATGTGATGGTCCTAAAGCGATCTTGTCCAGCAGTGTCCCACTAATTTACAAGTTATCTACGATCTGCAATCTCAATTTTTTGCCTTCTAAATCAATGTTTTTCATTTTCTGAATCAAATGGAAGTTACAAAATCGACGCCGATTGTGTTATAAAAAGCAGTTGTAAAGTTATTTTCAACATAGCGCATAAGCATGCACGATTTTCCGACGCCTGAGTTGCCGATTATTAGTAATTTGAGCAATTGCGAATCGCTACCTATCATGTGGTGTACCTTTCGGGTTTGTTATACTGCATTTACTATTGGAATATATATCGTGATTAAACAATCAGATTTATATTATGAATTGTTATAACACAATCATAAGGAGGTTACAAAGAGAAAATTTGCTAGGATCACCTAAAATTGAAATAAAAGTCAAGGAATCTCGGTTTATTAAGAGAATAGCATTTTATCTATGCCTTCAATTTATCGAAAAATTTAAGGGAGAAAAAGGAATTTCAAACCAACCCCAATAACATATTTAATATGATTGTTAATTCAATTATTAATTATTATTCCCAAAATTTCAATTTTTCCTCCATAAGTAAAATACTTGATTTCACTTGACAAATATGAAAAGTGACTATTTTGATTATAAAGACTAAATTACAGAGATGAACATATCCAATCAGAGCAACCTCAACAACGATGACGCCAATTCAGAGGAAACTCCCTTCTTTGATCACACCACAGCCAGAGTTTCCATCTTTGAAGATGATGGCCAAAGTCAAAGTGCCTTCAATATCTTCAATAATGAACCTCGAGAATCCAAATAAAAAAGTTTGATCAGCAAGTTATAAATTTTTGAAAGAGATAATGGTGATACTGAAGAAAAGAATTGTTCATTTACTCCAGTTGCCAATTAATTTATTCCCATGACTGGTGGACGATAGTTTTATTAAAGAGAATCTCGACAGAATTCAAAGGGGAAATAGTTATTTCAATCCAGAGTCAGAGACACAAAGGATAAAGAGAAGCCCTTCTATCTTAAAAAACAATCTTTAGAGAAGGAGAAATTCACCTTTAGACCTCTGTCGTCGACAAACATCTCTTTTCAAGCCATTCACTAAAGGAATCAATTTTAAGGACCGGATTCAAATATCAGCAGAAAAAGTAGCAAAGATAAAGAATAAATTTTTCATTATATGAGAGCCGACTCGAGCTTCAATGAAAGACCAATTGTTAAGAAGTAGGAAGAGAAAATTATGAGAAAATAAACAAAAGAAAAAGATAAAGAAGAACCTCAATCTAAGTAAATTAAGGAAAGTAGTGAAAAGGTAAAATCAAGCAATATCAATATCAAAGAGAAGGATCAAAATCAAAATGTTCCTAAAATGAATTTTATCTTGAATTTAAGAAAAAGTAAGGTTTAATAAAAAGAGTCAGGCTTTAAAGTGTCAAGCGAAAATGTTTTTAAGGATTATAAACCTATTAAACCATCAACTCCACTACCTTCATTTTTAAATAAAAAATAAGAGATTCCTTGCAAAAAAATAGAGGAAATCTCTCCGAAATGCAATATTAAATAAGTATAAAATATATCTAAGACTGTGACTGGGTTTGGGTTTGGGGAGTCAACAAAAAAGCCAATGCTGGATACCAACCCTAGCAAAACTGAAAAAAAGCTTCCTTAAACAAACCCTGATAACCCTTATCTAAAAACAAGTGTTAACTTTAATAAGCTACCATCATTAGTCTCTTCAAGAGTGAGAGCATTGACCATAGATGGAAGCCCAAGTGATTCTTCAAGCAATTAAAGTCTACCAAAAGATAAGGCCTAAAATTAAATAACAAAAGCTGATGAAATTAAAAACAGAAAAGAAGAACAAATTTCCGAGTCAATTAAAAAAGATAATAAGGGGTTTGTACTTGGACTTAAAGATAAACTTAAAGCCTTTGGTGGGCCGAGTTAAAAGATGCAAATGAAAAGCATTGTCAATAGTAAAGGATTTCAGTTTAAAACCAATAATATTTTTGCTAAATAATCAGGAAAAGAACTTCCTCAATCTACCAAATAAGAGTTTCAACCTTAAAGTAAATATTTAATAATGCCAGAGCCAAAATTTAATTTAAAATAAAAAGAAACAAAGTCTAATATTGTTCCGGAAGTCCCAAAGAGAGAGTCAAAATTTTAGACATCATTTACAGCCAATAAATCTGATTTTTCAAAATATATGGTGTAAGTAACGGTTCTGCTTGTCGAAGGTGAAAAACTCAAGGTGAGATGCAATCGAACCAAAAATGCTTTCCGAGAACTAGTGATCCTTTCCAGCTCGATTAACTAAAAAATTAACAAAGTGATTCAAACCAATTGATGCTTATCTTATTGCTGCTTTCGAGCTAAATTTAGTATTGAATTATCTATTAATTCCCAAGATCAATCATATATTGTTATTAAACATAAATTATATACTAAAATTTTCCACACAAAAACCCTGTCAACTGCAAATTGTCCCTCAAATCCAAGATACTGATTTTTTATCAATCCCATCAATAATGTCAATGATTGAATCTAATAGGCATTCCATAATAAGGAAATCACTTGTTGAACTTGGCGACGATGGAATAGAACTCCTCGAAGGTGAATCCCTCATTTGAAGAGGTTCTGCTGTTGATTGAGGCATTGTGCATCAATTCCAACAGATCGTCGTCAGTCAGATTCTCATGCAACTGCTTGGAAATGGCTTTGAACTCCTCAAAGTCGATGATTCCGTTCTCATCCTTGTCGTAGATGCTGAACACTCGACGGATTCCGTCTTTAGTTTTAGTCTCACCAACTTTAGAGCAAATAATGTCTAAGAATTCGGGGAAGGCAATAGGTTTGTTCTTTTCTTTAAGTCCCAAAATCATAGAGAGGATGAAGGGGTTTCTCTTGTCGAGGCCGAGCTCATCAAGGATCTTGCTGATTTCTTCAGGATCAATGCTGCCGCTACCATCTTCGTCGAAGATATCAAAGGTAGACTTAAGTTCTTCGTAGTCTTCCGCAGGGATTCTGTCCTTCCAGGAGAGGGTTGCGGCTGGCTTGGCTGCTTGGGTTGGCTGTGCTGCAGGCTTGGCTGTTCTGCTCATAAGATATTTTAATTAACTGAGTTGATGGCAAAATATCTATATTTCCACAATAAAATATAATTAGTTATACCTTATATATTTGTTTCATTAATCAATTAATAGTTAAAATTTGAAAAGATTTAGTACTGCATATATTCGTTATCATTCCAGTAATAAGATTCACAAATGAAAGGTAAAAATATTTAATTATATTTTTGATGACATGAACCTTCAGACACAGTAGTGATTATCATATTTTAGGGTTAATTGCCACAGACTGACAATTTATGCCTATTTTTCATTAAGCCTTTCAGCAATCCTTTCCTTATCTTCAAGTACAATATCGAAAGATTAGCATTTTCTTTTATAATCCTCCTTCCAATTGCGTTTTTCATCCTCATTTTATAGAATTATTTCTTCCAATTTGCAAGCTAGGATTTGTTTCTCCCTGACTTGCTCTTGGAATTTTTCTTCCAATTTCTAAAATTTTTATCTTTGCATTGCTTGATCGAGTTTATATCTCTCCACCTCTGTGCTGATACCTTTTAACTTTTCTTCAAGATCATACACATCTGCGTGGCTGTGTTAATGATTTTATTTATTATATCTAAATTTAGCCATTCTATTTTTCCTTAATTCTACAGTATTGCTTTCATTCTAAAAACTTGGCTATCTATTCCTGCAGTCATCAATCAATTCGAGATGCTGTTTTGGAAATATAATGCTTGAAATTTTGTGAAGAGGTAGCTGAACTTACTACTTCTCTTCAAACTTCTTCAATGTTTTGGTAAAATCATCTGGCAGATTGTCCCTAAGAGATATCAAATACTTCTTTATTCTGCTACAAACATCACTTTTCATATTGATATGCTGCTTAATTTGTCGATTGAGTTACTAGATACACTCTTGCAGATTGATTCGCATGGCCTAGATGGTTTCTATATTTTTTTCTTACCTATTCAGGGTTAGTTGTGAGTTATCTGGTGTGTGGCAAGGTGGCTGTACTTTGTCTCGAATCACAAATAGTTGGGACTTGCTTATTTTTTGAAAGTTGAGTTGATTTATGATTGGTTTTGACTTCATGATGATTATGAATAATAGAAGAAAGTCGCAAGAATAAAGTTATATTTATTCGAAAGTTAGTTAATATAAAGAATGAGTAAACCATATTTTATTTAATTTAATATCAATAAAAATAGCTTTCAGATTCTAACTTGAAAATGCAGAATGCAATTATTAGCAATTAAATTCGGGAAATAAATATCAATTATCTGCATCTAAAATATTGGATTGATAATTTTTTCACTTTTGTCCCTTGTTTTCATTTTGTTCATTTATCGTCCAAACAAGAATTAATAACAGTCATTAAGTGTTCCTCTTCTCTTCATCATTTTAACCACCTCAAAAAAACAGTTGAGATCTAGATCATCGAATCCATAATTTACTATCTAATTCGATAATTTTTATTTTTATGATTTGTTCAGATGCATTTTATTAATGTCGAACGAATGAATCTTTTGGATACAAATGCGTAGTTTGATCAAGTATTCTGAACAAGCTACGGTAGTTTAGTGGTAGAATTGAGCGTTGCCATCGCTTAGACCCGGGTTCGATTCCCGGTCGCAGCATTTTTTATAAATCGTCAATTATGTCAGCAGCCAAATTTATTTTCAAGCAATTCCAATCAGAATAAACGATGGTACTATCTTTTAACTTTCAAATTTTGTTGCTTCCTTAAATATACTTAATATGTTATTATTATGCCTGATTATTATATGATCAGTAAATACATAGTACTGCCTAGAACAATATAATCATTTCCAAAGATTAAATATCAACCCAACAACTTGTAATTACTATGGCTTGCCGACCAACGAAGTATGAAACCATAATTATTGATGAGAAATGTCTTACGATTAGTGTTATGTCAGATATAAATTTATTACTAATTAACACCTCAATTAATAAAATTAAGTTCTATACCTTCCACAACTACAAAATTGCCATGAATAAATGCATTCTCTCATAGATAGATAAATTAATTAATTTAATTTGCAACATATAATTTCAATGGGAGCTTGTGGAAGTTTAATTGATACAGCTGAGACCAAGAAAGTGGTTATCATGCAGCCAGATAAGACCAGAACTTCGCTAGAAGATGTGCTGCAGTAAGTAAAAACAGGAGGTAAATTAAAAAGCGCTCGTTACTGTCGAGATAAAGCACAGATGGGTAACACTCGGAAAGGAAAGACGATTATCTCCTGAAAAATGTGCAAGGTGTTGATTTAACTATTTTTTTATTGTTGATAAATTTTAGATATGAACTATAATTTTGGGGAAGAATGGAAGAAATAAAAGAAAAGGGAAACGATTTGATTATTTGAAAAACTATATAAGTATGAAAGTTGAGGGTAACTAACCAATACTAGTAATATAAATTGGTGTTATGATAATTCAAAGACGAACACAAGAAGTAAAATATGTGACTTGGCTTTTAATGATAATAACCTTCTAAACTTAGAAAATGGTCATATTTGAATCAAAAATCATGGAGATAAAAATTTGTTCCATTCTCAAGAGCTACTGAAGTTTGTAATGTTAAAAATTAATTCTATTTTAAAGTTAATAAAATTGAGTTAATCGCTCTTAAACGATTGCTTTAATAATTTGAGTCATCAATTCAATGATAAAATGAAACGGGTTGTGTTTTACAAATTAATGGATGGTGTTTCACCTTTGAAATTAAACAATGAAAATTACATTCAACTTTGCAAATGTTCAATAATCAAAAAATGATTTTGACAACATACTCATCGATATAGAAATAGACTTATTTTGTTTAAATAACACAATTATCAATGCTAAACCATACTATATGGACTAAGAAGAACTCTCTGGAGAAGTTGTGACAGAACCTCATCATGGAAAGGAAGAAGACTAGTGCGATTTAGGAGATATCGATTTTAATGATATCTAGGATTACGAGCCTGCGCTCTCTAATAATTATGAAGATGAGGATCTGAGCGATTATGGAGATTAGCCTAAACCACCTCCATTTGTCAATAAATTCGGAAATAAAAATAAGGGGGCCAAACCTCTGAAAACAGAAAAGCCAAATCAACGATAACCGAAAATAAGAAAACCTCGAAAATCAAAAATGCAGCAATCAGATTCCTATAATGACGAGTAATAGCTCAGTGGTCAATAATCATAATCTCCAAGGCAAAACATAAACGAACACTTTTTTGACGATCAAAGCGAAAATGGTTATATACCTGAAGAAAGACTGGTTCAAGCAAACAGCACTGTCTTTGCCTAGAAAACTAATAAAAACGCAGAGTAATAAGACTTGAGCGATTATGAAGACCAATAAGATGAGGAAGTGTCTCAATATCATCATTCTCTCTTTGGTGATTTGCAAAGTCGTGATGACCTAAAATCTTTAGGCTCTCATCCGTCAAATGGACTACTAAATTCATTTAAAGTCAATTCAAGTAATAATATTGCTTTGAGTGATGATGAGATTAAGTAGAGTGTGAGGACAGGAGATGATCTCATTGTAAAAAAGGGGTTTGATCCGATGAAAAGGGAACTATTCAACAGGTTCAAGGACGAGAAAAGAGAGAAACTTGGTAATAGCTCAATGACCAACATTAGTGCCGACGACAGAAATTTGGCAATAAGTAAACGTGAAAAGGTCTAAAATAAAAAAAGGTTTTCTAAAAAACAGTTAGAACTTGTATCAAGGAAATTTTCAGACTATTACTCTTACGAAACCAAGGAAGGATTTACGGGAGACAAGGTCACTTTGAGGCAAATAGGACAGATGTTTGATTTAGGCCATGCCACCATACATAAACTTTATGCAGAGTGGATGGATGATCCCTATTTCTATTAGCGCATCAAAAGATATGATAAATATCGCAAACAAACTAAAAATCCATAGAGAAAATTAACCCTTGATAGATTGGACCACATTGCTCGCCTAATAAAGGAAAACCCTTTCCTTACTCAGTATTAGTTATGCGTTGAGTTGAACAAAATCTAAGATCTAAAGGTGATTAAATGCGGAAAACGTCAGAATATGACTAGGACTATAGTGGGTAAACTTCTAAGAATGGGTAAGTTCCGAAAGAAAAGAGTAAAGTGTATTCCTAAAGAAAAAAATACCAGTAAATCCTTAGAAAAAAGATACTAATACTGCTTGAAATACAAGGAAATTTTGGAGAGAAGGGCTAAGGTGTACTTCCTTGATTAATCTGGCTTCAATCTCTATATGACTAGGGATAAAGCATGGTCCAGACCAAATGAAGAAATTACAGTTAATTGTCCAATTTCCAAGGGGAAGCGTTTTTCGCTGATAGCCAATATAGGAGACGATGGCGTAGCCCATTGGCGTTTCATTGAGGGAAACTACCGTAAATTCTAGTATTTGGACTTTATTCGTGAATTATTTCAAAAACTAAACGAGCATAAATCTCCAGATGATCCTTAGGAACGGTGGATAGTCCTCGATAATTGCGCCATTCACGATAAATAACAAACCATAAACTTGGCCAAATAATATGGCATAAATGTGCTGTATCTGCCTTCATACTCGCCGCAGTTGAATCCGATTGAGAACTGGTTTCACGAGATAAAGTGCAAATTGAAGAAGATTAACTACTCAGGTGAGAAACAGTTGTTCAATATTATGTAACGCATCTTAAAGGAATACTAATAGCATGACTTTTCGAATTACTATCATGGAAGTTTAAAATTTGTAGAAAAGGGACTGAAGAAATAGAAATTTTGAATGATTCGCCAAAATTATTATACAACTAATACTGGCTTACTTTTTGACCGATTGGGGATTGGATAGAGCCAGCAACACGAATCGATCTAGTTTTTGTTGTGTTTGTTCTTTATTTGAGATCATTTGATAATATTCAAATAAAACTAAATACTTTCCAATTATTTATAAATTTTGCCAATATTGTTAGGAAATCAATCATTGCTATCTTTCCGTCCTTTTATCCTCAAATAAACAACGCACTTCCCATTTGTGGTAGTGGTTTGTGAATCGTTTTTTGATGAAACCTTCCTCAAGCTCATGGTAGAACACATTCAGATATTTCTTGAACTGGATTGGATCTTTGAGGCGGCGAGATTCCAGGTAATGATTGATATTTTAGTCAGTTAGCTGTTAGAGGGCTATATGAGTCAGATAGTTCTTGGCTCGAGCAATTTATTACCCTTAATATTTATCATAAATTGCATCGAAACCTAACTCCTCCAAATCTCGTCCGCAGATTTGATATTCATTGGTCTCATTGAACACGAAATGAAGGACCTTCTTTGCACAATTTTCACTTTCCAGAAATACCCTCCAAAGATCATGAGCAATCACTTCGTACATGGAAGAGTCACCAGTTAATGCAGGCATAGTTATCAGGCGTCTTAGGGCTAAGTTGAGATGCTTTTGGTAATTGTGATAGGGGCTAAGTTTATTTTTTTTGTGTTTTGAGGTGGTTTTCTCTGAATTTTTAAGTAAATTAACGCTTTTATTTACCTGAATAGGCTTTCTTTAGCGTAAAAGTCGTCCTGAAGCTGCAGGAATAGACTCAATTAGTGTGAAAGTGGGCATAGCATCTTGAATTGGGAATGGTATGTGGTAACTGACTTCGCTCTCAGGAAAAAGATATTGATCAATCTAATCATCGATATTTTTTGCCCTAAACGGGCCCTACTCAAGCCATTGACAAGCTGATTTGTATTATCGGCTGTCACGGGCATCGGTGGGGAAAAACACGTCCATTTTATTAATACATTATGTTGATAAATTCAAAACGGTACTTAAGTCATTATATGCTCTCTATTTTCTTTGAAATGAAACAGGGTCAAGTAATTATCAGAATTACAATAATCACACAAACTTTTATGATTCTAAACATATACAATCATTAAAGGTCACTGCTTATGTAAAAATATTGATGCAATACAATTTTTTCAACTCTAGCGTAGTTGTTGATCTTCCTGGTTTTGCTGAAAAAACACAATAAACTGTAATTTCATCTAGCAAATTGTACTAAAATTCGAGAGAAGCTAAAAAATGACTAAAAAATGTGATATTTATGATAAAAGCATGTTTTTGAAGTTATTTGCTAAAATTCAAAAAAGCGTAAGAGCTTTCGTTATTTTTATGTTTTCTTCGGAGTCCATTTATCATAACGAACTAACTCCTCATGCCTAAATCTGAGCATCTCTGCCCTCTTGAGCAATAACCGATGGCATAAAGTCCGATCAACCTCTATTTTTTTTTTGCAAACCAAAAATAAAATTAAGTGAGTAATATTCTTGCTGTTATTTTGTGCATTAAATTACTTTTCTTAAACATGGAATTCCATCATTCCTTATGTTCGTCTTGTTATCTCAAAAGAATTTGGCTTCCCAAAATCAAATTATTTTTATTTAAAATAACTAATAATTATAGAGAGCTACTTTCGCAAAAGAGAAGAGAGCTAAAAAAATTATTCAGCAAAAATCATTGTTTCAGGTTAAATACGGAGCAAGTTATCATATAAAGGCGAATTTGAGAAAATTACTTGATTTTTAAAATCAAATAACTCAGAAATATTCACACTCTGCCAAGGACGCTTTTACAGTATTGGCAAAGGGAGAATACTGGAAGCGTGAGAAAATAGCAAAGGAAATTGCATTCGAAGCTTTTGAGATTACGCTTATCTCTTTAGTAAAGATCTATTCTATGGATTTTGAATTATACTAAAATTTTTAAATATAAAATAATAAATCAACGGTTATCAGCAATAAGTCGTAGGCAAAAAAATAATTTATTCCTCCAAGTTTAGTTTTATTCCACTGGTAACAAAATATAAATTTTACAATATATTTGCCAATTTTCTATGGACATAGTTTGAACTCTAGTCTTTTACGGTATTTTATTAGATAAGTCTTATACTTTACTAAATCATTTACTTCGGGATTATAATTATACTAATTGATTGAAATAACTAAAATTATCCTTAATTTCGCGTTATCTATAAGCTTATCTGTCAAATCTCTTCCATAACAACTTCGATTTTCAAGCATACACGACAATAGTATTATCGCAGTTCTTGAACATCCGCCATCTATGTATGTATACAGTTCATCATCTAAATTGAGATGACAATTTTTAATAAGTTTGGGCTGTGGGGATTGTAATATATTTTTGATGCTCTGCGGACTGTTAGAAGTTATGTGCGAGACAGAGCTGAAGAAGCGTGCAGTATAATATTTTTCCGCTTAGAATTGATTTCAAAAGAGGTGGGAAAATCAAATTGCTTATAAATTTTTAATAAATCAATGCAAGCAACACCTTTTTCCCAAGAATTTGAAGGATAACTTGTCAATACACCTGTCAAATCGCATAAGAGATCCCTTCCACTTCCTGAAGACTCAGATCCTGAAGACCTTCAACCCATCAAAAAAACCCTCTTTAAAATGAGTTAAAATTCAATTGGATTCTCAGATACAATTAATACCTGCTCTAAATTATCCAATTCTTTCATCAATCGAGGAGAAAGCTAACATATAAGATCCTAAGACAAAAAACAAGACCCAAATTTTACAGTCTAGCTGGTGAAATCTTAGTTATTGTTCAATCGTGGATCAAAGATTAAAAATTGGAAAAGACTTCTCCCAAAAGAGCTAATCACTAATCTTTCCCCTTTTTGCTAAAACATGCTGAAGATCTCAGCTTTGATTGATTAAATCTTGCTGAGAAAGTCTTCTTACCAGCACATGGATGCTTTTGACAACATAAAGAGCGAAATTTTGGCAGAAAACAACGTTGAGATCTCTCTTTGTCAATTCAAACAAATCAACTTCATTTCAGATAGGGTTTATTGCTTCTACCAAGATCCTCTGAAGAATTTGGTCATTGGACTACCTTCCGCTGAAAGACATCCATCCTCTCGGAAGAAAAGACTGAGAATTCATTGTTATGAGTTTGCTCAAAGAATAAGGGTGCAGATGGAGGATAATTCTCAGTAAGACTTTCAAATGCAAATGCCATAAAAATAACTACAAATTGAAAGAATTGAAAGGTTTTTTCCAATTAAAGTTAAGAATAATCATAAAAGGAAATAGCAGTCCCTTTTACAGGAGTAATTTGTACAGAGAATAGAAGAATAGATGTGCCTAAGAGATCATGAACTCATGAAAGAGAGCCAGAACTACACTGGGCGCGCATGGATTAAGTCAGATCTTTCTAAGTTTGCTGACGAAATTATAAAACTATACAATCATCATAAGGTCAAGAACATGTTCAGAGCTAGTTTACTTGAATGGTTTAATGAGCAAGGAAGATCAAGTGATACTATCATTTCAGGTCTTTTGATCTTAGAAAATTTAGGAGTGTTTCTGCATTCTCACGTTTCTATAGGCAAATCAAAGATTTATGAGCTGAACGAGGCATAAAAATAGCTTGCTCTGACCTTATTGTATGGCCGTGAATGATTATTAAATTTCTCTTCATAATTCCTATGATTTCATACATATGCTCGGCATTATTTTGCTAAATTAAATCAATAAGTATTTGATAATTCAATACTCTTGCTGAATGCTTGATAATATCTGAGTAAAATCAATCAATCAGTCGAAAATATCCATTGTATGAGCTTTTATCCGATGGTCATTCCTAGAAATGATCCTGTGACCAAAGAGACTGACATAATGAAGTTATTCATAGAAATTTAGCCAATAACCTCCCCCTTCTCAATGAGTTATACATAGAGTTTCAGAGCACTTTTAAAAGCCATAATTTGTAATTTGATCTCTAGCTCATTCTATATTTCTGCGCTAAAGGTGGCATCCACTAACATAGCTTGTAGGCCTGCTTTCAGATGTCTATCCAAGAATTCCTGTCCAAATCTTCGATAATTCTCAAGTGCTATTTTGGTATTTTCCATTGGCTTGTTCATTAGAAATCAATAATTAGAAATATTAAACACTCTGGGCAATTAAAGCATATCATACACTTGCTCGAATAAGTCGCACATTTTCGAATTAATTTAATTGTATTAATGAAATTAAAATTAATAAAAGGTGAGAAATGCGAGTGCTACTTCGGTATAAAATAGAGAGATAGCGAATTGTTGTATGGGAGTGGATCAGCAAATTATAATCTTTTATATTATCTCAATTTTAATGTAAACTGAGATAATTTTAATTCAATCGTAAACATTCATCAATTAATACAATGAAATGATTTGTTCAAACAAATGATGACAAAACTCTATTTTAATTTTTGCTTTATTAACCTAAATATATATATTAATAAAATGTCAAACACATAAAAAAGAATAAAAATTTCATATTAATTAAATTTATTCTTTTTTCATCATCATCATTATCCTACTCCTACATTCATATTTTCTTTTTTATTTATTTCGTCAGTATCTATAACGAAGGGTTATGGCATTGGTGTTCTACAGAGTAAGCAGGCAATTAAGATTAAGTATGTTATTAGTAAGATGATGACTGCTACGAAGAGGACCCAACCAAATCCTGACCATATTGGATGTCCTTCTTTATCGAAGAATTTTGTCCCCATAGCAAGGTTTCCCAAAGTCGAGAGACATGTTGCAATAAGGGAGAGTAAACTGAAGTAATTTTTGACGATTTCGGAATGGGCTTGTGCATATGTTAATTTTTGATTGTGCTTTTGGACTTTCTCTTTCTCTCTATAAATTATGAAATATGTACTTCTAGAGATTATCGGTGATCTAGTCTTATAAATAGGTGAAAAAAGCCTTAACGATTTATGGCTTCATACCTGGAACTTATAAATTTCCCTCAACACAAAAGTGTACCTGCCGAGATAAAGCCTTAAGTTTTTATTTTGTAAGGTTTTTGATGTATGTATCAGATTTTTCATGCTCCTAATATCCTTCTAATGTTTCCTTTATTGCTCTTGTGGCCATATCAATTTTTTAATAAATCTATTATAAATTTGTTGAAATTAATTTTCCTTATAAAGCCATTGTAAGCTCTCGTGATAATAAATTACCAATATAAAATAGTAGATGATTTATTTACGCTTTATAATCGAAATATAATATTAAAAAATAAAAATATATAAAAATCCATAAATTTAATTTGATATGCACCATCCATTTTAACTCAAAGTGAAAATGCGAAGACAAACAGTTTTCTTTTAAATTGCTTCTCAATCTTTCCCAATCCAAGAAAAGCATTTATACTGATTATTTATTTGAAATTTTAAGAGAATATGTTTATCATTGGGGCAATTTTATAAGTAAAATATTTTGCTCAATTAATTAACAATAACGTGTTTGATTTCATATAAATTTTAAATATCATGAAATTTTTCAGGCCCTTGGACCATTTGGGTCAGACTGGCTCATCTGATGAATGCAACTCTCAAAATCTATTGCTGACCCATTGACTTATATAATATATTGCCCAAGGGCTACGACAATGAATTCGCTCAGTTTATATGATTTAAAGATCTAAGTGTGTGTTTTGTATTGAAGGTTTCAAACAATCAATACCCCCAGTTTGTTTTTATTGAATTTTCTTTTTTATCGAAAATTTTTATTATTAAAAATAAGGTTGCCCAAAATCTAGAGAACTGTTGCAATAAGAACAAATAGGCCGAAGTAAATTTGATGATTTAGTTATGCGTGGAGATTAATCTTTGATTGTATTTTTAGGCTTTTTTCTCTCACTATAAATGAGGGAATATGGACTTCTAGAGATTATTTGATATCTTATTTCTTATATAATCGCAACAAAAAGCCTAAACACAGTGTGTCGTCTTATTTGGAACTTACAATTTTTCAGTAACACAAAACTGACAACCTTCGACAACTCTCTAAGGTCTTCCTTCTTATAATTCCTGATGTATTATGCTGATTGTTCAAACTTCTCATATCTTGTTTGGTTGCTATTGCTCTTTAGGCTAATTCATGCATGTATCATAAAAAATAATAATAATTTTGTTGATTAATTTTGAAGATAAAATTGATGACTTCTATACTAAAATACCAATAATGGTTTTATTATTGCTGTCGCTTATAAGGTCAAAATTATAAGAATCGATTATAAAGAATTTTTTCATACTATCTTTACTTATTTTAAATTCAAGAAAGAAAGGATATCAAGTCCAAGCTTCTCCCGCACCCTGAATTTGAATGTATTGTTCATGTTTGGATCATACAATATCAGCTATTTAATTTTATTTCTGCAAGTAACTTTTATCGATAATCCATTTGATCAGTCCTACCATCGAGTTGGAAGCTAAAACGCCATCTTGAGTCTGGATTCAATCAGACATAGAATAAATATTATAGTAGAAAGTTTTAAAATTAGAAGCACCCTAAATGATGTAAAACTCAATGGAACATCCATCCAAGAGAAGCGAAGCATCGCCGAATCACTCGCCCTCGCCTGACAAACGAATTCAGAGAGACAACAAAACCCATCTCATCATAAATAAACATCAGATCAACCCGACTGACGAGGAGATTGTCGATTAATTTGAGGAATCAAACCAGTAATTGAACTCCCGAAAGATAAAACCCAAATCGCTTGCAGTGGAAGACTATGTCGATCTGCCAAAGATTATTTTTTCAAAAGCAGAAATTTCTTCGCCAGGTGGGAGGCCTTCCCAAGTTAATATTGACACAAAGAGGCTAGAGTAGGCCAGTAACAATGAAGATGACAATTAAAATAAGCCAGAGTAGAAATCAAGTAAGTAGTCGGCAACTGAACTTAATTAACGCCAATCACTAGATTCGGAGCACGGGAAGGAATGGGCTCAGTGGAACGTCTAAAAGATAAAAATAATGCCTCAAGCCAAGGCGGAGGAAGACATGCTGTCCATTCCAACAGTCTAACGCACCAATCGAAGAGATGTTAGATCTAGAGGAAATAAGTAAAGATAGTAGTTTCGATAAAAGGAACGACAGTAACGCGAACATAATATTAAAATGGTTAGCAACTTCCTTTCGGGAAAGGCTTCAGTCATGTGGCTATTCGTACTTACGGGATAAATCAATGCGCGTGAGCTGGACTCAATCAAAAACATTTATAAGGACTATACATAAAACGACTATGAAGTGCCTCTCTGTCGCAGCTATGGCGAGGCTATACGCTTTCTGAATCTTCCTCAGTGCTTCTTTAAGGTGGTGTCCGACCTTGATAGTTCGGAGTTGCTGCTTGAAGATACGGCCTGCAACAAGAGTATCGTGGCTATCTATATATACAGTCCCAGAGGATCAGCCAACACTACCCGCGTGTTTGAACTTAAACGTTCAAGTAGAAAGATAAAGGGCATCTTCTTAGATTTATAAACAGCTGCGAGGCAGGCCCAGGAAGAAATCTAAAACGAGGCGAAGTTTATCAGAGTGGGCGATGAATTGGAGCGAGATCGGAGCAAACTTCGGTTTCCGAGCTTCATCATGCTCAGCGATGCCGATAAGTCTGATATCACAGCGTATCGTCTTTCCCTGTATGGGGCGTTGAAGATAAGGGACAGCAAGGAGAGAGGAATCTACATCAAATAATTCACAAATATGGTGTAGCTGCGGTATGCTGACGTGCCGAAGGAGCTCAATTACCTTTAAGATTATAAAGCAATCGATCACCTCCACGAAAATACCGAACAGAAATCCAAAGATATTCTCAAATTTTACGTTAGAGAAACATTCTACTATGCGCTAACAAACTCTATTCTACGACTCTCTCGCAGTGCAGAGTAGTTTCGCCCCTGCACCATCCCTTTTAATGAGACCTATCATGCGATTCATCATTATTACCATAAATACTTAAACTAAAACAAGAATTCAATTAAAAAGATGGTCACCTATCGAGGTGCAAAATTGAGAAGCAGTGATGTTAAAGCACTACAAATCGGCAGCTATATTGAACTACTCGGTTTTACCTCTTCCTCTTTAAAGAAATCTGAAGCAGAAAAATTTATGGACAATGACTCATACCTCATCGAAATACAGGTTGAGAAAGCTGCTGAGAATGAAAATGAACAATTATATGATCATGGCTTTGTGGAGATCAACCGCTATGGGCTTGCATCCGAATCATTCCAGAATTAGCAGGAAGTGTTGTTTAACTCATTGAACGTGTTCAAAGTCATTGATCTTGATCTCAAGTCAATGGTACGAAAAATAACTTTACAATATGGGGCCATTTTTGAATTGATGCGAGCAAAACCGTCTTCTCTAAATGCTCGAGATAGGGAAGTTATGGCAAACTATAAATATTGCACTCAAACTTTCGATAAGATCGAAGACGATGGAGATGTGATGCTATTAGCTCAATAGCATGACAAATGCATGGAATACTATCAGACAAAAATTGACGAGGGCGATCACAGCTTCAAAATATACGGAAAACTTGCAAATGCCCAGCTCTAGAGCGGTGATCTGGACTCAGCCTATGATAGTGCTCTACGCTCTTTGTAGGCGATGAATCGTACTGATTTATCCGAAAAAATGCAGAAACAGATTTTGAAATGTGCATCTATCTTCGACTAGAAGGAGGATTTAGTGCATTATGAGGGCTCCATGTAAAAATGTATCACCATGGATAATGAGGACTGGCTTATAAAAGTAAGGCTAATGAAAACCAGAGCTGAAAAGCGGTTGAAGGCAGGAGATATTAAACGATGCAAATAGGACCTTGATAAATGTAGACAGATCATCGCCGATAAAAAGAATTCCTTTTAAATTCGCAAGAAAAAAATTAAAAATAGATATTTTTTGCGTTCCATATTTTGCTGTGTATGCTCAATTGGAGCGAGTCGTCAGCTTGAGGAGCAGAGAGAGCTGTAACTGCTTAAGATTGAATAGGAGGTCGTGGACTTCGAAAGAAGGAGTGAGGAGATTCAACTTTTGTGTGTGGAGATAGAGAACATTTCGAAATAACTCGCAGAAACAATTGGTGATAAAGAAATGCTTTAAAAGAGTAGACTCGCAGCTCAAGAGCATTTTAGCCATCTTAATACCTAGACCGATAGCGTTAGTTTCATAACAGCGGCCAAGTTTCAGGTTCTCGAGGCTACAGTTAAGAAAGAGGATGATATTGCTTAATACGAGCAGTTGATGGAATAAGCCATCGACATAGTTAAAAGATGTGACCCCTTCCACAAAGACTTGGGAATATACAACAAAGTTTTGGGGAAGGAGCGTTTTGCACATATAAAAAAGAAGATGCAGTTGGCTCCCATCATCAAAATATCTCCTGCTGGAGAGCAACGTTTCTAAAATTAAAAAAAATAGCAATATGTCTAGCTTTACTAAGGAGGAGCAACAATAGCGAAGCAAATCTCAGAGGTGGAAAAATACGATTATGATTAGCATAAATACATGCATGGAAAATGCAAATAATCATTCAGCGAAGCGGCAAACAGCATTGCCTATCATAAGGGTAGTGAAAACCCGGAATATCTTGAAATTCATAACAACATTGCAGAGTTGGACTTTGATTACTCGTATTTGGTCGAGTCAGAGAAAACCGCTAAGAAAAACTCAGAGCGCAAGATAGCTCACAACCATTCAGAAGGTGCAAAGTGCTATCTTTTGCTAGCTAAAATATCATTGGCAAAGGGTTAACTCAAGAAATCATTTGAATAAATTGAGTAATCTTTTTCTATTCTGCGTGGAGCCATACTGAAAGTAGACAATAAGTAATACAACAAAGTGCTGATGAATAATCCCCTTTATATTAACATCAACCTTCATAAAGTCAAAGTTTTCAACAGGCAACTCCGCCATGATCTTGCACTCAAAGAACTTAAAATAATTAAAAAAGTTGCCAAGATGAAGATCGATAACGAGTATAACAGCTCTCTCCTGGCCACTATCTATGAATAACAAGCTGAAGTCCTGATCTGCCTCGGATAAACTTAAGATTTTGAAAAATACATACTGCGGGCTATCGATATCCGTGAAAAATAAATGGGGAAATACAATATCCCAAATGCCATATGCTACTCGAACCTTTTCAAGCATCTTCGTAACCTAAACGACTGGCAAGAAGCCATGAATTATCACTACAAAGCCACTGAAATCTTTTCCCGATTTTCTCCAGACCACCCAAATTCATGGGTAATCCACTTATCAAATGGATTGATCTTCTACTCGAAATAGGAGTATGATCAGGCCATTGCTCATTTATAGTATTGCTTGAAAGTGGCTGCGCTCCGATACACTATCAATCATATTAACGTCCTTAAGATACAGTTTCAATACGGCAAGCTGCTTAAAAATATGAACAAACAACAATTAGCGTTAAAAGTATTCGAATAGTTGGAGCGAACTCTTACTCTGAATAAACCAGAAAACGGAGGCAAAGTGGAGAGGGAGATTGATGACGAGAAGATATCCATCCGACGACATTTGCTGAGATAGATGAAGGAGATCTATTAGAACAATTAAAACAATTAGAACAACAAAGAGCAACCGTAAATGATAAAATCTTTCCTTGCAAAATAGCGTTGCGAAAAACAATTGAGGGAATTTGACCACATGTTCGGCAGTCAGATGCAGCTATCCCCCAAATCTTGATAATTACTTTACCTTTTTTCATATTTTGAGGAGTTATAACATATCATGAATTTACTATGTGTGAGCAGTTTGGACAAATACGAAGGCGAGCTGATGGGATACAATGCAGTCGGCAACAAGTTGATATATCTCACAGATAAGGAGATGAGTGTCATCAAACTCGGGGGAAAGTTTAGTAAGGAAAGTACTGTCATTAGGGGAGAACAGATTATAAATTTTGTAATTAGCAAGCGAGGATATGTTGCCTTACTTTATCGTAATAGAACAATCGAGGTGAGAAGAATGGATCGTCTGAGTGATGTTTGGCAAAAGTTTAATAATGTAATGTTACTCATGGAGGAGGGCTATCCAAAAATGAAATGGGATTATGACTAACTCTATCTACTTTATCCTGACAGTATCGAGATCCTCAGCATGAAAGACCGCACTCGTCGAGGGTACACTGACATTGTGATCGACTACCCTGGAGAGCGCATCATGGATATGGTTATTTCCAATGTTATGGACTCGGAGCGTGCTGTATTATTGCAACTACGCAATCGCCTATTACTCACCATCATCCCAATTCCAGTCACATAATTAACCATACCAAACATTAATCAAACGCTTACACTCTGTTCGATCTGCCATTAAATGGACAGTAAACGCGAGTATGTGGTAGTTTTATGTGGAAACAACCAATTACAAGTCTATAACATGGTTAGTCTTAAACAAATTGCCGAGATAGAGCTCCTGTTAAAACCAGGAGAGTTTGCATAGATGGAAGCGGATGCGAATTGTGAATGCATACTGGTGCGGTTCGTCAGCTAAAACACTCTTGATATTACGCGAAACTTTATCTATAAAGTTAATTCACAGGTCTATTTTACTGAAACCAAAAATTATTTCAATGAAGATCAACCATTTTTCCTCTATCGCTTCGAAGTCACCATTTAGTAGAATCTAACTCTCTTTCCGGTCTCAGAAGAAAGGCTAGACAATGACGTCTTTCACTCATATCACTTTTCCTTTTTTAAACAGAAAGAGCTCTACCTTGCACAACAACTCATTCCACGAGGATACACTCAAAGCCTGAAATAAATGGGATGCAAGATGGGTTGTTTTGAGTGGCAAGAAATCTTAGAATGGAAAGACATCATTTCAAGCTATTTACAGATTGCCAGTCATACTTTCACTCATCAACAGAAAATGATGAGCTTCTCTGAGCAAGAACGGCAGATGTATGAATACAACCTCTTGAAGGATGATTTTGATGGGATTGTCTCTAAATTCATGTAAAAAATTACAGAATAAAGGGAAGGAAGACCCATCAGTCAACATGATATGGAACAGTAGTGGAGCAGTTATCTTGCCAAAATTGCAAAGGAGAGACACTTCATTTTGGAAACAATGGAACTCTTTAAACTTTAATCGCAAGCACTTTTCACCAAACAGCAAGAATCAGAATCTGCAGAGATAAGTCTTGAACTGCAGTAATGTCTCAAAGATATGCAGGGAAGGGAAGGGCGGATAGATGCTAGAATCATGGAAAGGAAAAAAGAGCTGGAAGAGGATAGAAAAAAATAGGAATAAAAGAAGAGAAAGGATGAGGGCAATTTATAAAGTCAGAAGGCAAAGCCCAAACTGACTCAGTAGTAAATACAAAAATATTAACAAGAATACTAACAATTTGTAGCCTAATTTTTAGCAGAAAAAGACAAAAAATAGCAAGAAGAAGCAAATCAAAAGATACACTCGAATGCCAGTGTATCTTTGGCAAAACATAACTAAGCATAAAGATTTCATTTGGCTTTGCCAGTGCTAAACGAGTCAGAAAGGAAGAGAATTCATGAATAACTACTTAGCATTTAAGACATTGAGGAAGATGGAAATTAAATTAACGAACCAAACATTCCTTTTCAAGTGGATACATCAAAGGCATGCGAATAACTGCAGAAGATGCTCACTTCTGTTGAAGAGTGTCTTTTTCCGCTTAGTCAAAAACTGTAAATTTTCATAGATCGCTTAACAAGCATTGAAAAAGAACAATTAAACAAAATAAAAAGGAGCGAGGAGCTTTTAAATGGTTAAAGCAGTATAGATCTGGAACATATCGTAAAGTCAAGTTGTCGGAAGATGTTATCCGCTCTTTCCTCTCAAATTTGCTAAGGAATTGATTCCACCACTCACAAAATACACCAGCTTTAGGAACGTAACATAAGATACTACGAATAAACTATTGCCCATTTCAAGTAGTACATCAAACTTCAAATGCACCACCGAATCGATTTATTCTACCGCAGCAGAAAGCAATTGGAGGTAAAGTTATCACGGATGATAAAAGACCAAAAATAAACAGAAAATATAGCATCATGATTGCTGTGTGTGTGGATGTACTTCAGATTTATATTATGTTTTGGTTCAGTAGATAGTCCAGTTAGTTTGCGCTAAAATCAAAACCATCGCCTGTGCTGTCCACGAGATACATACCTGAGTTTACCGATTTCGCATAACCAGTCTGGTCTATCTCAATCTTCAAAGGCGTTGAGACTTTCATATCACGAAGGATAGCAGCAAAGCGTTGAATGTTGCTGGGAACCTCTCGCACCTCCATTTCCTATACCTCACTTCGAGTGTCACTGTCGCTTGAACTGCTTTCTCCTTATTCAGGCTGATTAATTTGAGATTTATATTTGCTAAAAAATCTTCCTTCCGAATGAGTGCCAAAGAATGAATTGGTTCTGGTCATTTGAGTTGAATTGAGATTCGCCCTGCCCTTTGATGATTTAGCTGACTCATTGACGGTGGTTTTGCTTAGTACCTGTTCGAGATTGATCAATTTTAACTGTACTTCTTCGATCTTATAATTTTAATAGCAATATTTCTTTTTCTTGAAGGCTGATATTTCAATTTTAACCTGTTCGATCTATGACTAAAGGTAGGACATGTTTTGGTATATTTGAGTAAGAGCTTATTTACTGATGCTGCTCGACCTGCGATTCGTGATTGGTTCGCACTGTCCCAGCTGCATCATTTTCTATAATCTGTCCAATCTTTCATTCATTTACTGACTAACTTAAGTTATTTTGCTATTGTAGGAAGCTGATAAATTGGAGTAGGCCTCTTTGTACTTTTGCTCTATGCGAGACAGCTGATCTGCAATATCAGCGCACTTCTTATTGATATCTGTCTGCTGCTATTGGAGATACACAAAGTACGAGTGTATCTATTGCTATTTTTGCTATAATTATCTGGCAGATGGAAATGATGTTTCCCTACCTCTCTCAGCCGCTGCTATTCGTTATGCCATTGCTTCAATAATTTTATTTTTGCTGGCCAGTTATTTTTAGTTTTGCGAAAGGTTCTAACCCAAGCTTTGTATTGTTCTAAATCTCAGCGTAAGTACCTCGCTTGGTCCTGAATCATAGCATTCATCCTTTGACCGTAAACTTGGCAGCAAATTTCAATTTGCTCTCTCATAAAAGCGACTATTTTCATTTTGGGCTCGCTCTCTTCATTCTCCTCAGAAATAGGCAGTCTTTCCGAACTGCATATCTCCGATTGCACAATCTTCACATCGCTTTGCAACTATTTTCTAATTGAATTGCGAGATTGGCCAAATATCTTACTACGATGGGAGTGTGTGAACCATCTGTCGCTTGTTTTGCGCAGCTGATCGCCCATGGATTGGGTGTGGATTGAGTTTTCTTGTGGAATTTCAGGCAGTTCATCTTTCATTGTTAACGACCGATATTCAATTAAATACTCAGCAAATTAATATAGAACATGGACAATCAAATTAATATTCAACTTTGTTATAATTATTCAAATATTTACCATCCTTTATCCCTGAAAATGGCTCAAATTACCTATGCTGATGTACTTCAGTATTTAGGACTCGAGAATTGGCAGTTCATTGGACTGGCTCTACTTCTTTTGGCAGTTTGGTCGGTACTGGTTGTGCTTTACAAAATGGGAGCCATTCGCAAAGTTCAAGTCAACAGGCAAAAACTATCCTCTTTCGAGGCAGTTTACATAAGCTATGAGGGCAGCTATAACTAAATCGGTCCTATATTCAGTCAGTGCTCATAAGATTTTGAGATGGTCTTTAAGTTCTCGAGCTTGTTTGCAATCTACTACGATACACCTTCAATAAAAATCGAGGAAGAAAAACCTAACAAAGCTTTAATCGGCATCATAATTAATAGTATTGAATTGCCAAAAATTGATCTTTTCCTCAGCAAATTTCCCATGTACCGAAGATGTGTTTTTCCTGCCAGCGAGTGTTTAATTGCAAGGTATCCCTTGGTCAATAGTATCTCTACTATTATGGTTATTGGGCGAGTGTACCCCGAAATCGAGAAAAAGTTGGCACAAATGAACATTCAATTGAAGCATAAACAAATCTTGTAAATCTATCATCAGCAGGACAAAGATCCCTTTATTAGCATCATAGAGCCAATCTAAAACTCGGAAAGTTTTCAGAAATGGTACGAGCCCACTGACTATTCCAGGGCATTCGTTAAGAAAGAGAAGTGATTATTTATATTGCTTACTTTTCCAACTTAGAACTAATGCATTCAACAGTTATATTACTTTGATCTGTGCCAATGAAATATAACCACTTAGAATCTGAAATAAAAACAAATCAAAAGGATAGAGGCCAAGCCGAAACGTATTTGCAGGAGGAAAGTGAGAGGGAACAGAATCAATCATTCTTGCACTCCTTTATTTATGATAATATGAAGAAGGGGCGCAACCGAGCAGAGTCACTATCCACTTGGAACAATAACTACCACAAATTAAGTACTGAGGAGTCAGCTGAATTATTCAGCAATAACATCAAGCATTGCAGACTTTATGCTAAAATCAGGTACCCAAATACTCCAACTCACGACATTATGAGGAGTAACTTTCAAAGATTGATGAGCTTTTCCTTGGAAAGAAATCTTGATAAGGGCTAAAAAGTTAGGCCAAAATGTTTAATTAGTTTGCTCTGTCCAAAAATAGAGGATATTTGTAGAGGTGAGTCAAAGAGGCATAAAAGCAAGCCGTATACTCATTTAAGCAAAAGTATTATTAACAAAATCGCATTGCCAAACTAAAGTCAGGAATCTCATGAAAAAATAGGGGCCGCCGCTATAAAAATCAAGCGAAATTTGATAAACATGAGTAAATGTCGAACATAAAACTCACGAACCTATTGTTCTCTTCTGCCCAACGATAAACTCGATAAGCTCACAACAACCAAAAAGGAGAAAATGCTAAGCCAAATGATTCTAAGTATTGATATCAATGAAAACAATATTTAAAAGGGCAAGCATGAAGTGTCTGGTTAGACTCAATAAATACAGAAAAAGACTTCAAAGAAAAAGGGAAGTACAAACAGAAAATTTATTACAAAGCAAAAATAAAAGTATGACGAGTTTAGAAATCAAAAGTTGAGAGCTTCCGAGGAGTTTCGGTTGCTGAGAAATTTGCTGATTAGATAAAAACTTTGATTTTTTTAATATGTCAGAGGGAAACAAATTTAAAGTATTGTATTGAATAAGATTTGATGTTAAATGTTAATTATTTTAAAAAAAATTGAAATTTCCTCTTTTGTATAAATCTCTCAATCACTTTTGGCATGGTCAAAATGGTGTGGGCATACATACATTTGGAACCTCAGTTTCACGTACCTGAAGATTGACATTCCCAATTTCTGCCTTGAAACTCCTCGTCTCAAATTCCGGACATAGTACATCTCCTTGTTTTTGAGAATCTTTGCCACCACGTCAGTCGTTGAAATACCTTTTGTGCGCTCCGTGGCTTTAAATTTACCCATCCTTTTACAGACAGCATAGGCATCATCTATTCCTGCAGTTTCGTAAGGAATGTCATCGTGACAGACAAAGTCAATGTTGTTCTTAATGAGGAATTGCTCTGTTAGTATCCAAGGGGCATGAGGATATACTTAGTCCACATATTTATTTTGTGCAACCATTTGAATTCGCTCTTCCTCGCTACTAATCGTGGGTCCTACATGTGATGAATGATACCTTTATGTTCTTCGATATCCTTTTGATCGCAGACACCTGCAATCAACCAAATCTTTTGATCGGGAAATGCCAACCTACACTGCTTGAACATGTTGGAATGACCAATATGGAAGGAATCGAAAACGCCATCAGCATATACTCGAAGTACCTTTTCTCCCTAACTCATTTGAGATTAATTATAACACGACGTCATCAGCTCCACTAAAATAATAAGATATGTCGAGCAAAATGAGCAAATTAAATTCAGAGTTTGCAGGAGCTCACACACAAAATAATTTTTAGGAGGGATCGGCTAGAGCTTGATATATTTGTTTATAAGGTAGTATTATAATAATTAAATGGGGTGGAAAAAGAGTTTTGGACAACTCATAGGAATAGTCTTGGGAGTGACTGTTGGAGTTACTGCCGTTAACGTTGCTCTTGGGGGATACCGCAGGCACTAGCATGCTGAAATTTCTCAAAGATTTACTGAACCGAGAAAAGTAAGCGTTATTGATCAGGCAGTCGCGAGCATCGCAAAGATTCCCGTTTAATCCCAAGTGATTTGAAGCTTTTCAGATGATAAGTTTATTCATTATCATTTCTTATTTAAGATTGGCAAACAATTAAAAAACTCATTCTGAGATATGGTATGCATGCTAAAGGCATTGATTCTGTTATTTAATAAAGCTATCAATTTATAAAGGCAAAGGCAAACTTTTATTCATAGTATAGTTTAACAGCCAAGTTTTCTACAAGAGCTTTGCTACCCAGTAGTAGCATGCTGTGCTTAAGGAGGGGAGGCCGAACTACTTGAGGATTGACTGAGTTGATCGCATTATTGGCTCTAATTGACTGAAAAATTACAGTCTTCCTTTCGATCAGTTTCGCACTTTAGCATTAGAAGAGAAGTCTCTTGCTCTGACAAGTATTCTTCTCTCATTTTCGACTATTCCTTTTCTGTTTCCTATCTTGTGTGGACTGATTCTCCATTTTTTGAGTTGGAAAGCTCCGATATTCGGTCCTGCTACTTTTCTTCCCAAAAATCAGTTTGAATTGCTTTTTCCGTCTTTACTATGAATCGTTTATTGGAAGTACTGGTCTTGTTGACGTAATTACTAAGCATAAAGTTACCTTGGTAGAATATTAAGGAATTATGTTGTTGATTTGTTTAATTGTACGTAGTTGCATAATTAGGATTTCTTGCAACTGGCATAGCTCGATAGCTAATACATTTTCTTTCGCTTTTCAAACCCTAACTCGTTTTTTATCTCCCCCTCCGCCCATTTCCATCACTATTGATCGATTTGATAAACTATTCAGCTCTACTTCAAAAGAAAATTACTTCAGTTATGTCATAGAATCCACGAAAAGAGAGAATAAATCTTCACTTAAAAGGATAATTCTAATTCTCCGGTTCTCTATTTTGAAGGTGCTTGATTCATAGCCCGATTCCATTGTTTTTTTCCTTCCTCTCAAAAAAACAGTTAGTTGTTGGGCAATTTATTCATGAATAGTTTGAATGGTGACCCAAAAACCGTTATAGCTACTGACACTGGCAATGGGAAGTTAAAATCCAAATTGATTTTAATATTTGATATAGTTCTCGCTGAACTTATCAACAAGCTTGGATATTTGCTGTTTATAGATTCCCGTCACTAGGATAATTCGTTTATTGTTTTAGTACTGCAACCTGACTATTTCTTCCTCTCTACCATTTAAAAATACCTTTTCATAGTGCAAAAAGTTTATCTTCTCAATTAAAGAGAGGGCATTCTGTTTGGTTTAACCTTTCAAGAGGTCCAGTTCGAGTAAGTGAGCTAACTTAATTTCCAAGTGAGAGTTCATGCCAGCCATAAGTTGTGACTCTTTGAAAATATGATTGAAGGAAAGTCTTTGGGTTAATAGATGCAATAGTTTTTCTGATTTTACAGGAAAGATATTTGTTTATAGATACATCACTAATGATAAATTAATATTATTTCTAACACCTATAGACAATTTGATCTCAGAATGGAACAAACAAAAGGACGTTAATTTTCTTCAACGAAGAAAGTGCAAGAAATGTGGTTGATTTGTTGATTTATGGTAATTAGTCCTAAAATAATGATACTTGTCAAGAACATTAAATATTTTTACCTATCATCATATTATTTGCGATAATAAGAATAAATATAGTGTTATCGAATAAATGCTCAAGAATCGAGTTTTTAACTGAATCATTTATCAGATATTATCAAACATTTTCGCAAAGTATCTTTGTTCATCATGCTTTCAGGTCTTTCCATCTTAAAAAATTAGGAGTGTTTCTACATTGCCACGTTTCGATCGGCAAATCAAAGATTGACGAGCTGAATGATGATCAAGAATAACTTGCTCTGACCTTATTGTTTGACAAATAATCAACAAACGAGTGTTTATGAAATTTCTCTTAAATTTGATTTTTATAAACTACTTCAATAGCTCTATAACTAATATATAGAGGGAGCTATATTTATTACTTTAAATAATGATTTTAAAACATACCGAATTATTATTTCCAACAGCACAAGCATTGCGATCTATATATTCAGCACGATGGTAAAATATTTTAGCCATGCTTATATTGCATACATCAAATCATAATTTTGCTGATTGCACATATCGGCCTAATCGGAACGTAGATAACTTCTTTACCACACTCTCTTTGCTCAGATGTCCTACCTTTGCGAATACGTCTGTCCCATCTTTTCCAATGAATTTGTCGATGACCTTTAATCCTCCTTTTGGGTGTTTGTCATAATATCCTGTGATGTCGTACACAGCGTGGAAGAGAATCACAATTTTTTTCCCCTCTTATAGCAATTTCTTAACTTAAACGTCGCCGTACTATTTCTCAAGGCTCATAAAATATAACCCAAAGTGCTTATTATATATCCAAACTATTGTGAAAGAATAATTGGAATGATTTGATATTACTACTAACCAATCATCACTTGAGAAAATAAGGTTTCTCAAAGCACAGCTCTGGTTTTAGATCTCATTATCATTGGTGAGATAGATTCCTATTTCTTTGTCTTTACCTCCTTCATTTTGAAGCTCTTCATGTCAGCTGGCTTTTTATCTGTTTTTTGTATCTAATCTCTTTTGGTTTCTGATCTTTTGGTGGCATTTTGCTCCTTGAACTTTGGGACATTTCCATTTTTGGTGGCGCTCATCTATTTTTTTATTAAATCTCTATAGTCTTATAGAATTTGAGCCACGCTCTTTCCAAACTATTATTCTATCTTTTTGTCAAAACTGGTGATGTCATCTATATGCAATTTCAAATCAGATAACTCCTGCTATTTTGAGGTCAATTAATTGCGTATTTCTAATACCTCGAGTTCATATCGTGTTGTGATTCTATTGATTTCCCTCTCTTCACTGAAATTCTATTATTTTTCGAACAGCTGCTTCGGATTTAGCAGCTAAATAATCGATTAATTCATGCACGTCTCTGAACATATTCTTTGATGACTTTTCTCTAAACTAGTGCGTTGGCTTTTATAACGGCTAGATTTGATCTGCAATCTTGAATTTTTGATCTTCAACTAACTAACTTGACTTTGCAGCTGCTAGATAATGCTTTACAGATATTTTCTCTCTGATTCTGCGACGTCTGCCTCTTTTATGGCTTCACTCTTCACCTCTGCTAATTTTTGCAAACAGTAAGAAATAAAATCATCTGATTCATTATTCTCTGATGCAGTCTATTGATTCTTTTTATGAGAAGTATTGCTGGCACTCCTTTTGTTCCCTTTTTGTTCCTGTTTGGTTTTATCCTCATCGTCCTGCAGTTTTGTTATTTCGTTTTAAAGATTCAAAATATTTAAATGTAAATATTCATTCTCGTTCTTGAGCTCTTCAATATCAGGAGGCAGATTTTGTTTTTTTATATATTCCTTCAATCTCTTATCTTTCTCTCGACAATCATGCTATAACTAAACGTAGCTTTTTTATAGATTATCGATGCATGTTTCAAACTTTATCCTCATCTCATTTATGACCAATTCGTAATGCTTGATCACTTCATCGATAGTTGTGCTATAATTCATCAGGTCTGACTCACTTTATTTCATAGTTATAATCGTTGATTCGTTTTCTTTCTTCTTCTCTTTGTCATCTGAGTCGTTGGATAGCTCCAACATTTTATTCTTGTCCTGCCTCAAAAGCATATTTTCCTTATATATCCTTGTGAAGGCTGGAAATCGCTTCACCAGTCCTGTAAGAGCTAAATTTTTCTTTTCCTGGTTTTTCCATTCAGCCACCATGTTCATGTTTTTCTTTGGCCCCAAAGCATTCAAATTTCCACATGTCTTCATGTGTTCCTCATAGACATCTATTAGTGATTTATAATGCAGCTAATTCTCCTCAAATGCTTGTAAAATTTCTGTTTTAGGAGAATCACAGTCAGTATTGCTGGTGATTCCTTCTAAGGTTATCTATAAATCTTGCTAAAAGCTTGGCCTTTAAGTGCGCTGAGTATCCACCTTAAAGTATCGGGCTTGTGCCAGTTCCTACCTCAATCTTTTTACTTATTTTCTCAAGGATTCAAAATTCTATGGAAAATTTTCATTTATTTCCACCTTCATCTTCAGAATTTTGGCTCTTTTAGCAAACATTAAGGTCGAAAGTGTGTCTCCAAAGTATTCCTTTCCGCAATGAATATTTGCTAATAGCTTCGTGATTGAATTTCCTCCAAGTGAATCCTTAAGAAAATACGTTAGCTTTGAATCTCGAAAGGGTATATGTTTCTTCTTTTTAGCAGATTCGACCAGTGAATTGATAACATTGCCTAAAACATGCAAGGATCGATTGATATTGCATCCTTCTCTCAGCCTTTCTCCTTCTACATGAGTGTGCTTAACTCTTTCGCTTCCGGCCAAATCGACGATATTTATTTTTGACTTTCGTAGCTTCAAAATGCTTTCTCCCATTATCTCGGACTCTACTACAATAGTAAAAATGGCATGAGAACGTGAGCTTTCAGTGTTCATTGATGTTGATGCCATTTTTCTTGTTTTTTAACCCTCCATTAGCATGTCAATGCCCTGTCCATATGAAGTTACTCGTTTTTCAGTGAGCCCTTCCACAAAAACTCCCCGTTTAAAATCCTCGCGTATCTGATGTATGCGTTTGTCTGGCGAAAGCTTTATAGATGAGACTATACCAAATCGAAGATCTGCTCATTGTATATCTCCATGTAGGAACAAACTACAGTATGCTTATCAGATTAATGAGTTTTTATCCAATTGAAAACGTCCTCAATGATACGCGGCAGCAATCCCCTGCTCTCACAGTAGGGATCTTCATGAAGATCCGAAAGGCTACCCATAACTGAGTATGTTTTACCTGCGCCAGTCTGTCCATATGCGAAGATGCAGCAGTTGTATCCCTAGGTGAGAGGAATATTACTTCTAGACTAGTCTGTACTGCCTCCTCGCCTATCATACGATAAATATCCATCTGAGAGGAGTTCTGGTGCGCCACATGATCGAAGACGAAGATTTCTTTTTTGTTGCCGGCCTCTACGGCCAATTCGTTATCTCTATCGGAAAGATAGACGCACTTGGCGAAGTGCGAGTCGGTGGTATCGGGTTTAAGACGAATAACAACTTTAACCTGCTCCTATCTGTTGAGGCAACTGTTGTTAGCGGCTTTCATCGATATTATTAAACCAGTTGGGTAAATATAATAAGCCCTTGAAATGCAACAACTCTCGTTTATTGCAGCCCCTCAATAAATTGCCACCCTTCGCCTTCTAGTAATTATAAATAATGGCATGTAACGTGATTTGGCATAAATAAAAACTGGGCAACAATCTCATTCCGTGTTCTTTCGAAGCAGGCTGTCGAGCTCATCTTTGATGCCTTTTAGCATCTTGATCTTCAGCTTGTATTTATCGTTCAGCTGATTTATTGAACTGTTCACCTCCTCTATTTCCTTTTCGATCTACATCTTTTTTCTGTAGAGATACAGCTCCTGCTCGTTATTGGACTCATCGATTGAGCGATCCGTTGAGCTTTTGTATCTCTCCATCTTGCTGTGAGAGGCAGTCTTTTTGATTCTGTTCTTGTCGTCAGCTATATCTCGACTGTTGGTGACTGCTAGTTTTTTAAGGGATAGTTTTTCTACAAATTCCATATCCTTCTTCATGATGAGGTTATCATATTTGTCTCCGCATTAATGGAAGCAGAAAAGGTCGCACGTTTTATCGGACATTAAATTCAACCAATGTATTATTAGCGCAGTTAACTCTGCGAATAGCATAAAAAGATGATTAATTGACTGATCAAAATTAAGCACTAAATAAATGAAATAGGTTATATGTTTTGAGATTATGCCTTTTTAAGTGAAACATAATTTAATATAATTTAGAATATGATGAATTTTGAAAGTAATAAGACTTCTCTCAAATCTTCTCGATTTATCTGAATGTAAAACCAATGTTAGCATATTTTTTGTATTGTCATTTAAAAAATATAAAGAAGGCAATCATTTATTATCAAACTTGTTTTATCTTACGACATCGTCCTCCCTTTATTTAATATTTTTTCGTTCGAAGGCATTTCTCAAAAGAAGATAGTCAGAAAGACTGTTGGCGAGTTGTTTTTATTTTCTGTCAATAATATATCATCAAAAATAATTAGTTTATTAAATAAATTATGAACTGGAAGCAATAACTACTGATAAAAAGATAGCAGAAGCATGGAATAGCAGCAGTCTCATTTTAATTTAGCCAAGCTGAAGTATATAGATTATTATAATACTAAGTCATAAATAGTGATCCAGTCGTTGATTATATGCTAACTATTGGCGACCCATCAATTCAGAAAGCCACAAATGTCTTCCAGCCAGTGGATATCGCGCCACCAATGCCATCTTCAAAAATGGGAAGGTTACTGCAAGGTCCGAGCATCATAAGATAACAGAAATCATGTATCTATGAATAATGTGCAATGCCATGATAGATGTTTTAACTCCAATCAAACCTGATATCTTCACTATAATAAATAATCTAACCACAGCTTCAAGAGAACGAGGTCGAGGAAGTCTGCCTGCTGAATCATTCATTCAGAATACTGCTGGCCATATGGCATCAATATAGGATGCATCGAGATATGACCGAGTGGCTCATGCTCATCATGGATCGTCGGCCAGCCATGCAAAGTGATGGTTAATGTTTGGAAAAATAGATAGGATTGAAAAATTGATAGTGAGTCCAAAAGTGTACGAAAGCATGCTGATATCCATAATGAACTTGATTGCGCCATTGACTGAACAATTTTATATCACCATCAATGACTTTCCTAATGTTAACTGTTAGATATCAAGAGTACCTTTTCTTATAAATTCGCCTCTTTTCATCACGCCACCTTATACGTCAATTCTCATTGGATTGTTCCAGAAATAATATTATGATTACGCATAGCCATAGTCCCAATTCTCAAAGCCTTTCTTCACAATTGTAACCCTAATAGGATGACTCAAACTAATTGCTGGAGTCGCCCAGTAGCTAGAATCGTGAGGGAGGTTCTTTCGAAGGAGAAAACTGCATCAATGCAGAATATAAATTACAGCAATCATGGAAAAAATAGATTAATAATTATTTCTGCTGCCGCAAAAAGTACAACCGTGGCAAAGAGCTGAAGAAATGGCAAATTTGGACAACTATTCTATAGAATTTATTGAGATGCAGTGTTGAACAAAATGATAATAAAATCAATTCGAACCCCGCTTAATTTCTATTCAAGAAATCTTTGATGAGCCAAAAGGGTGCAAATATGCAACAGTTGTCTATCTTCACCAAACCCGGCAAATCTTTTCTTTTTCATCTTATAATATTAAGCTACAGACCAGAAGCAACAAAAAAACATTCCCTAGTCTTCGACTTGCAGATACTATAGTTAAATGGCAGAATGGTCTTCAAAAAAATCAATTTTAGAAACTGGAAGGAACTGAAGGCATAAACATCAGTAGTTTGCCAGCTTTATTCTATTTTTATGGTCGCCATCTTTGAAAAGTAAAAATTTTAAAATTTGCATGTCTAAAACTCTGAATAATTTTTGAAGTGGGTAAAGAATTTCGAGGATTTGGAAACAATCGTGAAATTTGAATAAAAATAAGTTTTGGATTTGGTGAGGCCGGGGAAGAAGAATAAAAAATATGAGTTTGGCTATGGGAAAACTTTTGTCGATCTGAAAAAATGCATTGAAAAATATTTGCTTTTGAAAAGAGAATTTTAACGGAGAATTAACCACGGCGAACAAGATCGATGTTTCACGCAAGATGAAGTTCTAACTATGGCGATAGCTTATAATTTGCTGTGCAGTGTGATTGACCCAAACAAACATGAATTTGAACAACAAGTTAGACCCTACCGCGAAACCATTTTAAAATTATTCTCGGAAGCTAATAACAAACTTAGAAGGGTTACCACTCTCATCAATAACAATAAAGGGCACTTCCCTTTCAATCTTGACAATGCCCACTTATGCTGGCGCTGTAAGACTAAACGTATCTATACCTATTGTCCCACTTGCACTGGCCTCGAAGGTCATACTCTTGCGTTATGCATCGATTGCTATCAACCCTTTCATGAGGAGCGTGTGAAATAAATCCCTAAGCTGGGTGAGGAGTCGAGATACTCATTAATAGAGAAATGGTAAGCATTTGATGAATGTGTTTAGAAGTTGATTGGAGTTGGCCGAAAAAATAATCTTTGGTCAAAAAAAGAGGAAAATGATTCTGTTATACACTGATTGCTATCAAAATGCATCACAATATAAAAGCCATGCCTCTTGTAAAATTAATTAAAATTATTTTTAGGGAGCTACGCTATTTTTTGTAGTAATCTTCCAAAGGAATAACATTAGTTTTGCCACTGAATATATCTTAAACATCTTTATTTTGACCATTGATTGAAATGCCAAAGTCGCCCTAATCTTGTTGCCATATTTATAATTTTGATCTCAATATATAAATTACTATTATAAAGCCGTTATAAATGCTCGCAGATAGCTCAGCATCGACCTAAGTCGAACGTTATCAACGTATCAACAAAATAGGAGAGGGAACTTATGGAGTTGTCTATAAGGCTCGCGACAAATTGACTAACGATATTGTTGCTATAAAGAAGATCCGCCTCGATCATTAAGATGAAGGACTACCCTCAACTGCTGTGAGGGAAATTTCACTACTCAAAACACTCTCGCATCCAAACGTAATTGGTCTACGGGAGGTCGTTTCCGGGGACAGCAAGCTGCTTTTGATTTTCTAATATGTGGACTGTGATCTCAAGCGATTTATGGAGGGAACAACCCTTTGCGAGGAGCAGATCAAAACAATCATCTATCAACTTCTACTCTCACTTTAATATTGCCATGCAAATCGCATTGTTCATCGCGACCTTAAACCTCAAAATATTTTGGTTGATCGCGACTCTCTCACAATAAAACTAGCTGACTTTGGATTGGCTAGAGTCTATAACTATCCGCTGAGGGAGTATACTCACGAAATCATTACATTATGGTATCGTGCACCAGAAATATTACTGGGAATGGACAAATATCTGCCTACCGTTGACATGTGGTCTGTCGGATGTATTCTTTATTAAATTGCTCATAAGAAGTGCCTCTTTTGTGGAGATTCGGAAATTGATCAAATCTTTCGTATCTTTAGAGTTCTTGGCTCTCCAAATCAAAAGACTTGGCCTGATGTCGCTAAACTCAAGGATTTCAAGCCGACCTTCCCCAAATGGACAGAGAATACTCTCGAAAATTTGTGCACCAAACTATCTCCATAGGGTATTGACCTTCTTCAGAAAATGCTTGTATATGATCCAGCCGAACGAATAACTCCTGAATAAGCTCTAGACCATCCTTACTTCTCCTCGTTGAGTAAATCCCGGTTTGCTCCGCGGGAGTATTGATTATATCTGATAGCTTATATGTTCATATAAAAGTATTAAATTGTACTACATTTGAGATTTAATTATCTTGAATTTAAATTTATCAATTAGCCTCAGCTGCCTCTATCTTCTGCTATCCTTGATTTTCCTCTTTCTCTTCTTCTTTCTTCTACTCTTCTTTTTTTGCTTTCTTGGCTTACTTTCGGGTTTTATCATTGTAGGCAACCAAGTGTTTATTGAAAGGATTTTATTCAGATTTTTAAAACTTTATTAAAATGCAATTACTTATTTCCGCATCATTTATAGGCGTTGAGAGCGCTTCAGTTTGGGGTATTAAACTTTCAAGGAAATTTATCGTTTAGCAGAAAAAGCTTCGAAGGCAGCTTTGTATCTTTTTTCAGGATGCTTTTCTTCAGCGTTGTCGAGAATGTCCAAAGCCTGTTCAACTGTTTCAGCGATTTAATATCCCTCGAGTTGGCGATTTGGATTCTATTAACGAAATGCTGCTTGGTGGTTGTTCTTCTGCTCTTTCGCAGCCTGTCTTTCATTTTCCTCCACGTTTTTAGCGATTTCGGCTTGGGTGAGTTTCTTCTCTGCAAAATTATCTTTCTTTTTGTCTCAGTTAATAAAAGAATTACTGATTTTCTCCATCTCTGCCTCTTCCCGCTCTGCCAGCTACTTCAGTTCCCTTTTCCTGGCTAATTCCTTCTCCCTTCTCTCGTCTTTTTATCGCTGCATTAGTAACCTCATACCTGAGATTCCATCTTTTTATCAGTTTATGAGTCCTTCCATTTTTTGTTTTCGTTGTCCTCCTTCTTTTTATGAGCCTTTTAACGCTTTTCTGCTTCCTCCTTTTCTCGCTTGGCTTGAGCCCTGTATGATAGCAATCTTACTTTTAATTGGTTCCCACCCCATGCCTAATAATCCTTTTATAATAGAATGAACTTGTAAATGTCTATCAAAGATAAGCAAACGCCAATAAGCCAAGATTGATCTTGGGGAAATTTCAAAAATCGTGATTTTAATAACTGACTTTACAAATGATTTAAATGAGTTTGTTACTCTGCTTTGGATTTAGTCTTCTGTAAGTATCAATGCCAATAATTGAATGGAACTATCTTATTCTTAATGTTATTCATCATTAATATTATTATGTCGTTCAACGTGTATAAATACGACCACCCCGAGTTGTATGTGGTTGGATATGCAGCGGACCAGTGATGCTACTCTTAGATGACTAAGAATCGGAGCTCGAGGAACAGTCCAGGAAAGCAGAAGAGGCGCCTTAAAATAAAAGAAGAGGGCATAGTTTCAAGCCTCCCATGCCCAACGAACGCAGGAGTAGCGTGGAGCGTGACCAACAACAAAAATCTTTATCTCGTAAGAAAAGTATCGAAAATGGTGTTGCCCTGCCCAATATTGCAAACAAGCGCAGTCATTTGAAATGATAAAACTTTACGATTGCCAAACAAATTCGTTGAAACTCGGTGTTTGGTTCCTTAAATTTCTAACTATTCACTAGCATGCAGTTTGATGGGTTGCAAGTATCAATGGCTGTTTATCGAATGAAATTGCAATAAAGAATAGCGAAGATAGTCTTATAAAAGTAGATGCTAGATGAATAGGTGCCTTCACAGGAAAGCTATTCTATTTTTATAAATTTTTAAGTTAAATCGACTTGATTTAAATATTGTCAGTCAATTGAAGAAGGCAATGAAATAATTCCGCTTTAAATCAAAATTATAATTTTTGACGTACATTAATAGAGAAGTCAGTTACAGTTTGCCAAAAATTCCAACAGACTACCAGGAAGCACTGGAAAGGATCCATAATATATTTTAAATCGCCATTAAGTGTATACAATTGGCCAGCAAAAACAAAAATATGTGTTTGATTATAAATTAAACGAGTTTAACTCATGAAACTAAAATTTTATTCTTGAGAGAAGTTATGTCATCAGTTATGAGCCAATATATCTATATTGGAGAACAATATTCTTAAGGTTTTGCCACTTATTTAATAGATTTTCCAAATCGCTTAAATTATTCAGGGCGCATGTTAAAAGCTGTTGAAGAGGGGCATTTTTATGATGCTATAATTATCCATGAATAAAAATTCCGGCATAACGGACAGTGTGTTTTATTATAACAGGTAATTTTTATTTTTTTAATTAATGAATTCAAAGCAAACTTATATTTTTCGACTATCAATTACCTACCATAGGATTTGCTTCCTGATTTCAACAATTAGAACTTTAATATTTTCAAATCTAAATTTAATCAATGGTCTGTCTATTTACAATAAAATAATTACGGGAAACGGTTTACAAGCGATGCAAAGAACTATCTAACAGGAAAAAAATAGTTTTTGTAAACATTCTTGCCCACCAAATAACTAACAAATGAACAAATTCAAGAAATACTTTACTTTTTTAGTTGGACCGCAAAGGCAGAGCAAATATACTTACAAAAAATAATGGACAATCAAAAATGGATACGTAATAGCATGGAGGACTTTTAAATATTATTGGAAGAAACAATTTTGAAATGGAAACGCGCAGATTGTGACTATTAATAATGGAAGATTCTTTATATCAAAATGCATCGAAAAACTCAACATTTTTTAAAACAATCAAAAAATGCCAACAATTTGAGCTCTGCAGAAATCAATAACTCAGAAAATTCATTTGCAAATCTGTAAAAATATCTGAACGAGATCATTGCTGAATATAAGATCTTCTCTACTTTTTTACATTAAGAACTGGCTAAGTATAATGGTGTTTCAGATATCGAAATGGTTCTATGATTAAATAATTTGATTTATTAAAATGGCAATTTCCCTTGGCTCATTAGTTTATTGATTTTTCTTGTTAAAAAGTGGGCTGTAAAATATTCCTGAAACATTCTGTCTCATTTGAATTAAATAAAGGGCTTTATTTAGAATTAAGGATTAAATTCAACTTATTCAAAGATTTGATAATCGTTTTATAGATTTTTTGTCATTAAATTAGTTCATTAAAATAATCCATAGTTCAAACATTTACAATCTCTTAACTGTTTGCTGCAATAAACATAGAAATATAATAGGAAAATTGAAAATTAATAATCAACAAATATAATGTCTGCTATGATGCTATAATAAGATAAAAGCCATTCTTTTTAATAATGCAGTAGGGAAAAAAAAGAACATCAAAGTTGAGCAAAGAGATTACTTGAAAACAGAAATTTATGAATACGCCAAAATTCAAAGGATACTGAACAATTATGCAAAAATTACAGGTGGAAGTTTCTCTAAATTAATAGTATGTTAAAAGACTCACTATGTTAATGATTATATTTATCAGGATCCTAAAATCTTTGACTTTGAAAAGTACCCGTTATATATAAAAA
>Ga0302186_10000372_pt1 | contig 40606 bp, 46 predicted proteins | sample II_Bog_E1_2_FD_198782 | JGI IMG/M metagenome (GOLD analysis project Ga0302186, IMG submission 198782) | Peat permafrost microbial communities from Stordalen Mire near Abisko, Sweden - II_Bog_E1_1 | ecosystem: Environmental > Terrestrial > Soil > Wetlands > Peat | place: Sweden: Abisko... | reverse complement strand
TGAAGGAAGACCTGAGCAAAAAACATCGATGAAATTCTCGGGAAAGTGTATGATACTGTCGTTTCGAAGAAAAATGAGAGAGAAAATGTAGAAATTAAGCAGGAAATATTATTAAAGGAGATAAAAACGCTCGAAAAGGAAATAATATTTCTTCCTTTGGTTTTTAAGAAAAAAGCGTTGATGCAGGACCTTGAACATGTGAGAAAGTGCTTTTTCAGCAATATGAAGGCTCTTTGAGAAGTTTGCAAGAAAAGGCTTTTAGGAAAAAGACGAAATTCAGGAAAAACATGAGAAGATGAATGAAAAAATTACGATTTTAACTGCAAAAGTAAAGGATTTAAGCCAGGAAAATTCAAAGATCGGCAATGAAATAATCCTTCAAAGAAACCATCAAAAAGGGAAAATTCAAGAATTAAGGAGGGAATTTGAAGAAAGTAAATGTTGTTGAAAAATGTCGGGGCTCTTGAAGAGGAAATGAAGAAGAAACATGACGGAATGAAAAATAGCCATTTTGAAAGGATCGATAAATTGAAGAATAAGGAAAGGGCTTTTTTGGGAATCCTTAAACATTAACAAGTGTTTTTATTTTATTGAATTTGACAACAGGTTTGATATACCATCTAAAAGGTCTCTTAAATTCCAATTTTTAATTAAAATAAGGTCTAATATTCCAATTAATAAAATTTGATTATAAAAATTGGATTTGTGTGTTTGATGTGAGGAAGGGTTTATTAAAAAAATGAATAGGCAGGTTCGGTTTTATCCGTCCCGTCTTAAAAATTTTTGTAATAAATTAACATAACATAGTTGAAGAAATTAAAATTTTTCAAATTAAATTTTATTAATTAAAATAGTTTAAATTAAAAATTGAGTTCATTTTCTTTATTTTTATTAAAAATATTGGAATTTCACAGTTTTTAACGACATGTCCCTGGTATATCAAACCTATTTGATCAAATTTCCTTCATCAAAAATTCTTGGCCCTAATGAGAAAGGAACTAAAAAAGAAACAAATTCAAACTTCTCAGAGCTTTCACTTATAAAATCAGAGCCGAAAGAAGATTTTTCCATAAATGAACACTTGAACCAAAATGACAAAAACACATTCTCAACCAAAATTGGATTTATGACGAAAAATAATTTGTCTTTTCATTCCAAGTTCGAAATCAAAAATGAAGAAAAAGAAAAGAAAAACATGGGAACAATGTCGATGTCCAAACAAACTACGCTTCAAATTGAAAAATTAATGAAAAAAATTGATTATCTTGAGGAAGAAAACGCAAATTTGCAAAAGATTAATAATTTTTCTGGGAGCCTTATAGAAGAAAATAAAGCCTTGAAGAAAAAGCTTGAGCAATATTCAAAAGAAATGGATGATAAAATGCATACCATCGATACTTTAAGCAACGAAATTTCAGTCATCAAAGATAAATTTGAAAATGAGATTAAAAGCTATTTTTTGATGCCTCCTTCTTCCTATAAAAAAAAAAAGTCGGAAATTTCTAATAATAATAGCAATAATGACGAAAACTATTATAAAAATGATAAAACCCCAGGGAAGAATGAGATCATGAGAGAAAAAAATATGAATGAAATGGGATCAACTTTTAAAACTTTTGAGAAATCAGGAAGCAAGGATTTGAAAAACCAGAAACTTAAATATGTTTTAAAGGAAAATTGCTTCTTGAAAAGGCCAGCCAACTTAAGCAATTCTGAATATACCACAAATCTGAGAATTTACAAGAAAAAAAAATAATCATTTTAAAGGATGCTCTTTGTTAAGTCTAAAACCTAATTCTGTGATAATATATTAATAAAAACACTCAATAATAGTCAATATACAAGAAGAAATAAAAAAGGGATAAAACTCTCTCTTTTTTTAAATACTATTCCTAATAATATCTCTGGTATTTCTGAAACAAAACAAAGAAACAAAAAAAAAAAAATAATTAATTAAAAAAGAAATAATGATTGGAAGATCTTTTAATCTGATGTCGAAGAAAATGCCTTCTTTTTATTTTTATTCCCAAATCTTTTCCCAATATAGAAAAAAAAATATTTATGACAAGAAATGGATTGAGATGGCTCTTTCCAAAAGTTCAAAAGACCAAATAAATGTTATGAAAGTCTTCTTGAGCAATGACAATAATTATGAGTATATGAGATTCTCCAATGATCTGAACAAATCAATAAGTCAACTCAAAGAGAGTGAAGTTCAGGGTTTTTCATCAATTTTTTTGATATCGAGTCTTCTCTTTATAAAAACAAAAGAAAAATATTTTTTGAACCTGTTACAAGCTAAAAGAAAAACCATTGAAATCATTATTTCTAAATTGGATTCCCAAATTAATGAAAATTTATCAAAAAACCCTCAAAGCTTTGAGCTCGATCATTTGAAAAATATCAATTTCTATTTATGCTTCTTCTTTGCCAAATGTCTGATCATTGGATTAAGACCTGATGAAATATATGATTACGATCTTTTTCAGGCATTTTTGGAGATATCAAGTAATCTAAATAATGAAAAGGATGACTTAAAAAATGAAATTTTGTTAAAATTGATATTTTTCTATCCAATGATCTCACGTTTTTCGATAATGGAGCACCAGAAGAATAGCTTCCTGAAAAAAATATTCATTAAAATGGAGCTTTATAACCTTTATAAATCTCATATAATAAATGAAATGAAATCGTGTGAAAACCTTCCAAAATTCTCATTATTGGATAGTAATTTTCTTCAAGCTTTGTTCTCGTTTACTCAAGGCACAATATTTTTCAATGATTTTTTGCGGTTGTTGTGCGATATTTCATATGCGACCAAATTTAGTGTCAAATTTAGCAATCAAATCTTAAAATATTTTTCTTTAGTTGTCACTCGCAAAAAAAACGATGCACCTTTTAATGATATTGTTTTTGAGGAAACACTTTCAGCAAATTTGGAAATCATTTTCCGAGCCTTTGAAGTCATTCACAACAATTTCACAACTTTGCCATTAAATAATCTGCTCAATATAATCATGCTTCTGAGCAAAGAAAACTTAATAAAATTCAACTATAATTTTTTTTTGGAATTCTGGCGTGATGCTCTTTTTTTCATGGAGGAAAAACTCTCGAAAATGCAAAAAAATCAAAAAACTAATTTTTTTTATGCAATTGGAAAATTCGGATTTTTAACTCCTGAATTCGAAAAAGAATTAATGAACTTCCTAAATAACGAAAACAGAGCAAGTTTTCAATCAAATTGGTTCAACAATATCAAAGTTCTACAAGCTGGCATTAATTTGAAAGTTTTCAAAAAAGATAACATTAAGCCAACCATTGACTATGTTCTACAAATGTTATATGAAGGAAGATATCAACAAAGTGAAGTAAATAAAATACTGAATATTTTGACAAATGGTCTCATCCGATTAGGTTATTCTGATCTTGAATATTGGACTTTTTATTTTGGCAATCTTGAAAAATTGATTGATGATGAATCTTTATTAAAATTTTCTATTTTTTATGTTTTGAAAACTTTCCCCTTGATATTTAATCGAAAGAGAGAAAAATTAGCTATTTCTAATGATTTTCTTGATAAAATTCTAGAGATATATTCTCAAGCTTTGAAAAGAGAAAAAATTCAACGTTTTTTGGAATTTAACTTGAAACATCATTATCATGAGATTCCAAAAGAGAAAAAAAGCATGGGTTCATTGTTAGAAACCAAAATGAGAACTGCCTTAAAGAAAATGGGATTAAAATTCATTGAACAAGCCCAGAGTAAAGTTAAAGAATTTTGATTGATTGTATTTTTTGTTAAAATTTTTAAATAGTTGAGGTTTTCACAGTAGATTTTTTGATTCCTGAAAATAAAATTATAGTTGAAACCCATGGCACTCATCATTTTATTAAGAAAGTTACAAAGGAAAAAATATTAGGAATAAAAAATGAGTATAATCTCAATACAGAATTTAAAAATGAATGCTTGCAAGCTTTAGGGTATAAAATTTTAAATATTGATGGTCAAAGTTCAACAAATAACAACAAAAGTTTGGAATTAGATTTCTTTGATCAATATGAAAAATTTATTAAATAAAGTGGACCCTTCAAAATGTTATTTTTTAAGATAAATTTTATTTTGAGAGAAAAAAAAAAAACGTTAAGAAAAAATCTTAAAAAAGCCCTGCTCGGTTTTTCCGTGTCATCAATGCAAAAAACCATCTCCTATCCAAAATTAAGAAAAGAAAACATCATTGATAAACATGGTCTTCCTGATCCTTATCAATGGATTGAAAATAAACTTGACTCTGAAGAAGTGACTAAATGGATCTCCGAACAAAACGCCATTGTAGACAATTATATTAATGTTCCTATCAGAGAGCAAATTCAGAAGCGTCTTAGCAAATTATACAACTATGAAAAATATTCTGCTCCTTTCAAATACGGAAACAAGTACTTTTACTATCATAATTCAGGCCTCCAAAATCAAAGTGTGCTCTATATGCAAGACACCTTAGATTCGAAACCTGAAGTCTTAATTGACCCCAATACATTAGCAACAGATGGAACAGCTTCCCTTGATGAAGTGAGTTTTTCAGACAATGGGGAGTTTTTGGCTTATAGCATTTCCAAAAGTGGAAGTGATTGGAGCGTTTGTTATGTGAAAAATGTCAAAACAAAAGCAGATTTAGCAGAAAAACTAGAATGGTTGAAGTTCTCTAGCTTTCGTTGGACCTCGGATAATTTGGGGTTTTTTTATGGACGATACCCTGAACAAAACATTAAGGAGGAAGAAAAAGGAAAGGAAGTGAATCTCAATCAGGATCAGAAGATTTATTACCATAGACTTGGAACTCAACAAGCAGATGATATATTAGTCTTCCAAACACCAGAAAACCCTGAATATTTCATATACCCATTCGTCTCTTTGGTAAGAATTTTAAAAACACTTTTATTAAATCATTTTTTTTAAAGGATGGGCAATTTTTAATCCTCAACATTTATCAAGGAACCGATAACGAAAGTAAAGTCTATATTAGCAAACTTGACAAAATAAACACAGATATAGTTTTCCAGAAAGTCACTGATACTTTTGAGTATGACTTGGCCTACATCACAAATATCAATAATATATTTTACTTCAAGACGAATTTCAACAATTGCAAAAATAAGCAGATCATCACAATTGATGTCACAAATCCAGAAAAAAAGAATTGGAAAACGTTAATCCCTGAAAACAAGAATCCACTTGTCTCAACCACCTGTTTCAACGATAAATACTTGTTGATGATCTACAGTGTTGATGTCCACGACATGTTGGAATTGCATAATTTGGAAGATGGAAAATTCATAAAGAATATCGAATTACCTTCATTGGGATCTGTTTCGATCTCTTGCCAGAAACATATAGATGAATTTTTCTTTAATTTTTCTTCTTTTCTATATCCAGGAACAATTTTCAGATACTCAAGCCAGACTCATTCTTGCCAAATTTTCAAGGATACTCAAGTGCCTGATTTTGACAAAAGCAAATTTTTAACGCAACAAGTGTTTTATCCTTCAAAGGATGGTACTTCCATTCCAATGTACATCATTTCGAGAAAAGATCTTCAATGCAATGGAAATAACCCCTTCTTTATCTACGGATATGGTGGATTCTCCATTGGGTTACCTCCAGAGTTCAATACCTTTCGATTATGTCTCATAGAAAATTTGAAAGTTTCAGTGGCAATACCAAATATTAGAGGAGGGGATGAGTACGGTGATTTTTGGCATGAATCAGCCAAAAAGGAAAAGAAACAAAATTGTTTCGATGATTTTCAATGTGCTGCAGAATATCTAATCAAGAATAATTATACCAATCCAAAGAAAATTGCAATTAATGGAGGATCCAATGGAGGATTATTGGTGGGAGCTTGTATTAATCAAAGGCCAGACTTATATGGATGCGCTGTTGCAACCCAAGGACTGTACGATATGCTCAGATATCATCTTTTTACGATAGGTTATGCATGGAAAGTTGAATATGGAGACCCCGAAAACCCAGAGGATGCGAAATATCTCATTAAATATAGCCCAGTTCATAATGTCAGAACAAAAACTCCATATCCTGCTGTCTTAATTAAGACTTCTGAATTTGATGATCGCGTTGTTCCAGTACATGCATATAAATTTATTAGTGAATTGCAAGAAAAAGCTGGAGAGGAAAGCGAAGCACCATTGCTTTTGGCAGTTCAAAGAAAATGCGGACATGGAGCAGGAAAGCCTACCTCAAAAAAAATTGATGAAGCTGCGGACATATATACATTCATCGCGATATCACTGGGATTAAATTATGACTAAAAAAACAATTAAAGAATTTAAATAAAAATCAAGAAAATCAAGAAAAACCACTAAGAATCATGAAAAATCATGAAAAATCTAAAATATTTATGGATAAATAAATGAAATTCAAAATTAACAATGTTTTTTTGTGTTAGACAATGAAAAAATAAATAAAAGTTTCAATGATAATCAATATTTTCTTCTTCATTTTTGTTGGTATCAATAGAAGATGATGATTTTTCATCGATTTCCAAGAAGGAAGATTCTGAATCGTTTTCCAATTTCAAAAACTCTTGTGGATTTTCATGCATCATCATCGCATAATTTTTCCAAGATTTGTAAATCATCAAATAAATCAAATACGAATAAAGAGGGTTATAAGGAAGGAAAAAGTTTTCAGGTTCTTCTTCCTTTTGCGGACTAGTATAAAAAGAAAATAAACTTTTTTTGATATTGGCTCTTCTTTTCTTCAATCATTTCATTAATAATTAAATATAAAAATAAAAAATCTTCAAAAAAACTAACTTTATTCAAATTGTTGTAGAACTCTTTTTCTTTATTTTCAATTTCATTGGTTCCATCTTCAGAAATATTCTTAAATAAGCCCATTTGATCATAATAATTCTTCATTATTGAAAGCAAAAGACTATTAAAGGAAATAAACCCTCTATGATCACTAGGAATTTTTTAGTTGTTATTGAATTTTACGAAATTTTGAATTAATTTACCAAGAAATATTCATTTTTAGAATTTTTTTTCCAATTTTCCAGAATTTGTCATATTGTTTAACACCTTTTTAAAAATAGTTGATTATTTTTTATTAAGGTTTACTTACCTAAAGGTGGACCTAAATATCTTAGAAAGTTTATGACTTTGTTTTTATGGATTTCACAAACGGATTTATCCTCACAATATTCAGCCCATGCTTTCTTAAATTTATTTAAATGCTCTAAATATATTGGTATTGGGTTCAATCTATCATGGAAATCTTCGTATTGTTGCAAGATAATTGAAACAAACATGTTGATCAGAATAAATTTCGTAATCATCAAAAATGAAATATAATACAAATAGGAAAGACCTATAAAATAATTACAATTTTAAAAAAAATTATTCTCACTTATTTTGCAAATATCATTGTTTGCATTGCAAAATGAGTTAGCTTGAAAACAATCGAAGACTATTGATGACCAGCTATCACATACAGCAATTTTTAAGAGTATAAACATCGAATAAAATATGTTTTGGAAATTTAAAAAAGGACTGATCACTTGACCAGATTGCAAAGATGGATACATGATGCATCCAATCAACCCATAAATCAGAATTGTCAAAATAAATAAAAATGCCAAATTTATGTATAAACTAATCGAAAATTTAAGGACACGCAACAACTTTCGAAAAAAATAGAATCTTTGATATATTCTCAAGAAAATTATCATTCGAAAAATCCATAAAATCCTCATTATTAATGAGAAATGGTTGATAAAATTATATCGTTGTAACATTTCTGTGAGAAACAAGGTCACATTGAAAATTACAACTATAACCATTTCGATTATATTCCAATTTGAGGAAACGAACCCCTTCCTTCCTTGACTCATGAGCTTAATGCAACATTCTATATTTAAAAATGCTGCCAAAATCAATGAACAAATATCTACAATTTCATAAAATTGTGGAGGGGAATCCTCCTTATACATTGTTAGAAGACATATATAAGAAAGGCAACAGAAGACTATTATGATTTCAAAAAATTTTCCATTCACTAAATCATAACAAAACCGCTTCATTCCTGCAGCAGGCCGAAAATATAAATAAGGCTTAGCATCAAGAACGCTATTTAAGATCTGAATATATTTAAATTGATTATTGTCGAGATTTTTGTTGTTAGTTTTTCTTTGAGCACGAAGAAAATTGGCAAAGATGACTCCCATAAATAAATTCAGAAAAAACATCACTCCCACCAAAATGAAGCTAAAAAAAAATAAATACGAAGTCCATAAGTTATTATTTTCCGATGGTCCTTTGTCTTCAGTGTCTGAGTTTTTAGCTACGCTTAGAATGCTGCTCCATGTATCGAAAGTACTGATCACAAATAAAGTATATAATGAATTCCCAATGTTTTCAAAGTTGAAAGGGTTAATTTCCCAATCTCCGTTGCACTTATAATTTTTTAAACCTCATTTTATTATTATAAAAAAAATTCTACCTGAGATTTGCCAATTTTGAAAGCAAATGGGCTACCACAATATCCAAACCTACCTGAGTACATAGTCATGCCAATCAATGCAAAAAAAAACCTAGAATTTTATTCTAAAATTTGATATAATATAAAAAAAATTACCAAACGGTTAAAACAATGAGAGTCACACTGAAAAGACCATGAAGAGATTTAAAAATTGCCTTGAGCAAAAGTTTCATTTTTTCATTTTGGTAAGTAACATTGATAGTTCTCAAAATCCGGAAGAGACTCCATTGTGTTATTCTTATATATGGAGTTTTTGTAACCAAAAAATGTAAAAGCTCCACAATGAATCCCAATATCGAAAGAAAATCTATAACATTTGCTGAATTCCTTAAATATGCATTTTCTCTTAAAATCAGGCTATAATCAATGCTTTGGATTATGGTGTCCACTGTAAAGATCGAATATGTTATAATAGTAACAAAATGACAAACAGATTTTATTTCATTTTGTGAATTTACTTGTTCGTAATTGAGAAAGGTTTCTAAACAACAGAAAAATACTGAAATGATGAGATTAATATAAATGATTTTGTGGAAAGCCTTTGTGTCATTTATCTTCTTGCAAAGTGTTCTTATTAGATTGTTCTCATTGAAAAAGAAACATGAGTTCATATTTGTCAAATCGAAATTCAATAGATAATATTTCTTTTGTCTTCGAACTAGCAAAGATTTAGAAATCCTATCATTGGTGTTCAACTTTATGCATTTCTCCGAATTTCCAGCTGCATAAGTTTGAGTTTGTCTAGTGCTGCGTTTTGATCCAAAAAAATTAAAATTTTCTAACTCATTATTGTCCATAGTTATCGGAGCGAAATTGCTAAAAGGGTCATCATTGGAATTGTATTTTAAAAGAATCTGCTTGACTTTAAATAAGCTGTATTCATCCTGCAATTTTCCTCCAATGACCTTGAGATCTCCTTGAAACAAGACCTCAAATCCATAAAGCAAAACTATCATTAGTAAATTGAACATCATAAAACCAAGGAAAAATAACAAGCTGAACATAAAGAAGAAAGATGTGACTTGATCCACCTTCATACATTCAATCAAAAGAGAGTCCCAATTGTCCATTGTAATGACGGAAAAAACTGTCATGAACGATTCATCAAAACTATTAAAGTTTCTCACTAAATTAGAAGTAATGGTAAGGTCAAATTGGTCTTTATATAGCTGCATTCCGAGAATGGAGTAGATTGAAATTGAGATCACGTTCAATAAAAGAATGAAAATAAAGGAAGAATAAGTGTTTTTGAACACATATTTGATTATTTTCATATATTCTAGCTTTTTGAGGAGTTTCCAAAGGCGAAGAACGTACATTATTTTAAAAAAACGGTAATATGTTATATAACTTCCAGATATTTCGTCTATGTTGTTGAGAACAAGGTCAATAAGATAATAAAAACAAGCCACGAAATCGATGATGTTCATTGTTTTTTTGAAAAATTCTTTATGGAAAATTAATGTAATTACAGGAAATTAAAAATACTTTTGAAATTTTTCCCCGGAACTCTAATGCAGAGCTCAATTGTAAACAAAAAATTCACCCATTTTATAATGATTTCAATAAGGGTTGGGTCCACAATATTTTCCAATCCCATAGAAATTGTCAAAAATATGACAAGAATGTCATATAAATAAATAAACCATTGCTTTTTGGAAAGAAACTTACATAATTTCAGGAAATAAGCAAACTATATAAAAAATGAAATTTGTTTTTGTAGAAAATATTAAATTATTAAACCCAGCCTCTCGCTCCTTTCATCCAAATGTTTTTTATTTCATGTGTTAAGGAATGGAAGATCTTCTTGGTATGAGCGAAATTTATCCCTTGGTACGCCAAAACTTCATGTCCAGACCAAATATTTTTACTTTTTTGTTTCGTTTTATAATCATTTTCCTATATATAAAAAATTCTTTCAAATTTTTGAAAAAATGATTTTATTTGATTAATTACATAAACCCTAGCATAAGCTTCTTTGAAATCCTCAATCTTGACCACTTCATTAATAATTGGCATCTCGATATATTTTAACACACTGTTGCTTTCTAACATAAAATTCTCATTTTTTTCTTTCTTTTCTATTGATTTCGCTTTCATATTTGCAATCTTGCTCACTGTACTGAAATCACTATCTTTACTCTTCAATGCTTTCGCAAGCAGAAGTCCAGAATCCACAAAACTATCTGCTCTTGTTTTTTTTGAATTTATCAAAATTTTGCGGTATTTCAAAAATTTAATTTTATCAATGTTTTTATCTTCTTTTTTTTCATTGTTAAATGATCTTTTTTCTTCATGAAATTTCTCAATATTTTGTTGACTATCTTCACTAACCTTTTTATTTATAGAGGAATGGTTTTGGATTTCCTTCATAATCGTAGTTTTTCTTAGATGGCTGTTTTTCGATGATTTGGTCACCAAGGATTTTCTCGCTAAAAGCAATTTAGTTGATTTTCGCTTTGGACTCAATGCGCGAGTTAATTCATGAAATCTGGTCATTTTTCGAATTTTCTTTTCTGGAACTTGAGGCAAAGGTTTCTCCGGCTTTATGTCGTTGTAGTTTAAGTCACTAATTTTGTAGATTTTGCGCATTGGAACAGCATTTTTAGCAATGATGATTCTTTGCAAAAGGTCGTCGACTAACTTTTCATGCCTTTTGAAAAATTGTTTATTTATTATTTTTTCTATTATTAGATAAATTAAATTAAATTAAAAATGATCACCATTAAAAATAAAAATATTAAGTAAAGAATAACATTACATAGTGGGTAAAACTTCTTCAACACTATCGCTTTCATAAACCATTTCAGTTTTGATTCTTTTTGAAAGGAAGCTAATATCAATTGTTTTTTTTCTTCTTAAATCATAAAAACTCTCCATTTTTTTCTCCAACTTTTCGCATTTATTCTGGAACAGCCTTAAAATTTTCACCAACAAAAACCCAATTAATGAGGTTTCCTTGGATTTTAGCTCATCTCCACTGATTACAGCATTGGATTTCGAGCTTCCAATTTGGCTAAATGAGCTTTCATCTTCATTTTTTTTACTTCTTCTTTTATAATTTTCCCTCTTGACAATTCTATTCACAAAAATCTGGTGAAAATTGCACATTCTATTCAAATCTGAAAAATGCCTTTTATTATTATTAGTGCTAAATATGCTCTTTCTATAAGGTGAGCTAGGTAGATCGGGGGTTTGCGAATCAAATGCCCTATTCTTTTTAATAGACAATCTTGATTTTTTAATGAAATCAGTCAAGTTATCAATTTTAGGAGTCATTATCACAGTATTATTCACACTGGATTGTTCAGGATAATTTCTCCTCAAGCAAAAAGATAATGGAGTATTTGAAGCTTTCTTCACATGTCGATATTCACTGGGGGTTTTTCCACTATAAGGAGTAGAGGAAAACGATTTGCCTGTCGTTTGAAGAGCCAAACTTATGTAAAAATGACCTTTTTCCATAAAAAGCTTCCTAGAGGCCTTATTTCTGAAGAATTTTTGAATGAACCTTCGTGTGTGTTTCAATTTCTGCTTTAACAAAATTCCTCGGCTTTGTGCTTCGCGTAGATCATATGTTTTGGTGTGAATGTCGAATTCAAATTCAGTGATTTTTTGATTTTTCATAAATCTTTCTTTATATTCTGAATATTTTACTTTGAGCACTGCAAGAATAAGATTTATAAAGAAAAAATTGCCAAATAATCCGATTGCAATGAAATATATCTGAACAAAATTAGAAAACACTTGCTCCATTAAGATAACAATATAGGAAAAGCTTTGAAATGTGATTATTCTGATAATTTGTAACATGGAGAAGTAATAATTGTCAAAATTTGTAACGCCATTGTCAGGATTTGCAAATAAAAATGTTCCACACACATAATCATTCGAGCATTCATAAATTTGTCTACAAAAAATGCTGGTCGTGAGGCCAAGGGATGGTGAAAAGCATCTCCTTTCAAGAGCTCCAGAGAAGAGAAAAGTGGAGGCTAGTGAGAAAAAAATCACAAAAATACTGATTATCAATAGGAAATTGACCATTGCTTTGAAAGAACTAAAGATCCCTGCTAAAAGATAAATGAATTCTTTGACTTTAAGCAATTTCAGGACATGGAAAATCCGATAGAATGTAAAATTGATTGGATATGACTCATTTCGAATGAAAGTAAAGATCAAAATCAAAGCCCATAAAATGAAATCAAAGAAGTTCCATGAATTCTTAAAAAAACCGTTTTGTTTATTGAAAAGTCCGAACGCCAGAATTTTCAAAGCAATCTCAACAGTTAAAATTATGAAGGAAACTGTATTAATAATTGCACTATCCCTATTATATTCTAAAGATGCTATGTAAACTGCGAACATTATCAGAATTATAAGAATTGAGAAGGCATTGAAATATTTAGAAGTAACAATTTGATAACTGATCAGGTTAATGAATCTAAACAAAATTTTAGAAATTAAATCAATTCTAATATATACGTGCCTATAAAAATAAAGCAGCTTTATTCGCAGTTTTAATAAGGGGTATGGGTCGAAATAATTGTCACTTTCGAAAATTATTGATTCATAGGAGAATTTTTCCTCTAATTCGATGAAATATGGACTTTCCTTGAATTTTCTTTCTGACAAATCATCGAAAATTAGAGGGATCTTCAAAAATTCCTTCTCCTGTTCTGATAAGTAAAATGTACTTTGATGAGTACGTTTTTTCGGGTTCACTAAGGTTTCGATTTGATTCAAAAACTTCTTTTGTTGAATATTTTTTAAGAAATGCTTTATTTTATTAATTGCGAATATCATTATTTCAGTTTTTTGGATGTTTTCTATACTTTTATTGGGAAAAAAAAACTAAAGGTTGGAATATTTATTTTTATACTTTTTGCTAGCGAATTTACTTTTCTTTATACTTTCTCTTTTGTCCAATAACATAAAATTATTAGTTTTATTCATTAAAGTAGAAGAAAATCTCATCAAATTTTTGTCGTTGAGGTTTTTCAGGAAAATATTTTTTTTTAGATAATCCACAGGAATAATTTGTCTTGCATTGGAGCTAATTGGATAGTTGCTAATTAAAATTTTAGAAAAGTCTTTTCAAATATTTAACAGAGAGATTCTTCCATTCTTTTCTGATAGATTTTTTTTGTTCATCATTGTTTTATGCTTATTTCTTTTACATCAAAATAGTAAATTTATTAAAAAAAACAAATTTTGATAATAATTATAATTTTCTTTTGATTTATTGTTAAATAATTACTTCATCAATAAATATTTTTTTTTAATTTTATTTAAAAAAAAAGAATAAAAATTGTTAAACAATTAAAAATTTGTCGAATTTATTAGGTTTCTATGAAAATACTATTTAAATTCAATTTAAATTTGTTGGAAGACTGGCGTTTGTGTCGATTTTCTTGCTTTGTTCTTCCTTTTTCTTAAAATAACCCATATCCAAATTCTTCAAGGAAACATCTCCAACAATAAAATCATGATAATTTGAAAAGCACCCTTGATTAAAAGGATTCGGTATATTTGTATAAGTTCCTCTTAAATATTCATTTGTGGTCATTCCCACTCCAATCAGGAAAAATTGCATTCCGAGCATTATTGATAGCGAAGAAACGAAAAAGGCGCTCAGAAACATATAAATCATAAGATAGGCAACCTCTGCGTTTTTCAGAGTTTGACCATAATAAATTAATCTAATCAGACAAAAAATCAAAATTGCAAGCCCCAATAGAAAAGCGGAAATCAAAAAGGCGAAAAATTTCCTACGATTTCGACGACCAACACAATTCCCAATCCAAACGCAATGATGGTCTATTTTTTAAGAAACGAGATGAATTTTTAGCAATACTATTTCAGAAAAACCTAATTCTTCAATGCAAACATCACATACTTTGCAATGGTGTGCTCTCAAAGGTCTGAATATATTGCATGTGTTGCAGAATTTCAACGCGTATGTCTTGTTTTTGTATTCCACCAATTTCAAATTATTTTCTTTATTTAAAAAAAGATCATCAACGTTGTTTAGTTTTAGTTAATATATAATATATACTTTCTTGCTCCTCCTCAGAAACTGGCACCTTTAAAACTCCTGGATCTGTGCAGCTCGAAACAAAAAAGGTTATCAATGTCGAAATTTCAAGTATAGCCAGGGTAAACATCATAGCAGTTAACGAGGATGAGTTTTTATTGCTTAAGATTCTAAAAAGGATTCGAAAAAATCTAGGATTATTAGAATGTTTTTACTCGAAGATGCAAAATAATGATGGGCATACCAGAATTAATATATATGTCAGGCACATTTTGAATGAATAGTTTCCAACAGTGAGATTGCTGTTCCAGAAGAAATATTTATTACCGATATTGTAGAGTTTGAGCATGGTCTCTTCTTTTTTTCTGAAAGTGGAAGAAATTTCAATAATAATATATAAATATTTATTTAAATTTAGGAAACAAAATAAAATTTAAACTCCTGTAATAGAGCTATTTTTGGGATCTCATTTTGATTACAAAAAATAAATGACAAAATTTTTTTTTTTTTTTTTAAAACTCAATGGAAACAGAATTTCCCTTAGTAGATGTAGTGTTTGAAACAATATAAAACAATAAAAAAGAAAGTCTAGAAACACAACACAAAACAAATTTAAATAATATATTCTTTTAAATTAATGCAGAATGTCCAATCCATTCTTTTCCATAATTGGCTTTATGACAATGGGTTCTTTCAAACTAATTAATAAATTCTGTTTTTAACTATCGTAATAAAAAAAAACATACCATATCTTTTTGAGTCCTTCTGTTAGGAATTCATTTCTAGTTTGCTCTTGTCTCACAGTTTCAATTAAAAACGCAAATGCATCCAAAAGCTCATTCAAACTAATCGAACTCTTAGGACTTTTGGCAGATCTATGCAATGGTCTGCCACCTTGAGTCACGCATATTTCAATAGGACTGTCTTTAGCCTTGAAACTTCGATAACCAGCGGTTTTGTCAACAGCATTATTCATTGTGAACTCTTTTTTGAATTTTTTCCTGTGAATGTGGAAAATGGTCTTAGCTGTTGAATAGTTGATTCCGAGTTCCTCTGCAGCCTATAGCGCAAACGAATTTAATGATACATTTTTAAAAAATTTGTTTTGGATGTACTGTTTTGATTTTTTTATTTTCAAAAAAGACTTTTTCCAAAAGAGTTTTCTTCTTCTTGGAACCTATCCGGTTGTATTTCTTTGTCTTTTTGAAAAGCTTGATGGTAGGATCGTTTGAAGTCGACATTGAGTTCAAGGAATTGTTAGAAAAAACAGTTTTCATTCAAATAAACAGATTCTGGAAATGGCTGCCTCATATTTAAATCACGGGCTTTAAATATCCGAGCACACAACACGGACGCATTTCTGATCCTTATAATGCTGTGACGCTATTTTTTTCAAACATTAGATCAGAATTAAAAAAAAGTTGCTTTAAATTAATCCGTCAAACTTATTTGTAATAATTTTTTTATAATAAACGTCAAAGAATGTGATGCAGTGCGCATTTAACGTATAAATTTAGGAGGTATGAAACGAGATGAGGTATTTTGGAACTAAATAAACATAATTTGCGTTTTTTGTGTGCTAAAGTTTTGAAAAAGCTTGATTTAACATAAATAAATAAAAAAACTAATGAAAAAATGGAAAAATTATTGTTAGTTGGTTTTTTCTTCTGTTTATTTTGTGTCTTTGAGGGGCTTTTTAAGAAATGACCCATTCTCAATAATAAAACTTTTAATGTTAGGGAAAAATAAAAAAATTAAAGAAGAGCTTATAGGAGCATTTAAATTTTCGAATATAATCTCCAAGAAGCTACTTTTTTCTGAAACCCACTGCGATGTTTACCAAATCAAGCTTATCAATGATAAGACTGAATATCTAATGAAGGAAATCCTGATTGACACAGTCACCAATAATGAACAAAGCATCCGCAAAGAAATCCTTCTTATTAATAAAATCAATAATACAGTCGAAAAACCCAAGAATTTTTTGAAATTTCACGGTTATGCAGTTATTGAGGATAACTTAACATTTGAAAGGAGCTTTTTCTTGTTTTTTGATTTGGTGTCGGATTCATTGGCCTCCATAATTAAAAAAAAGAGATCCTCGAAAATTCGCTTTCATTTCCAGGAAATATACTCCACTTATCGAGCTTTACTCAACTCTTTTACATATTCACAAATGAGAAACATAAGACATAGCAAAATTTGCCCACAAAATATAATGTGCGAATCGGAGGAGGAGGAAATATATTTTAGTTCCATCAGGATTTGTGATTTTGCCGTTGGAGAAGAAAAGCAAAATAAATCAAAGTTGTCATTTGGGAAGGATTTGCCAGATTCGGAAATTAAATATTTGTCCCCAGAGTTGAGAAATCATGATTTGAAAGAAGGAGCAGACTATTATAAAGCAGATGTGTTTGCTTTGGGAATTCTCATTTTGGAAATGGGAACTTTTAAGTTTCCTTCGAATTTGGAATATAAGGAAGATGAGTTTATTTTTGTGGAGACAAAGGATTTGGCAATAGAGTTAGAGGAAATGATGAAGGAAATGAAACTAATTTATAAAGAGAGAATTAGGCCAGTTGATAGGAAAAAATTTGAATTTTTTATGAATTTGCTGGAATTGATGCTTTCTTTAGAAATTACTTCAAGACCTGATTTTCTTGAATTATACAAGAGATCGATTTTTATGTGCGATGAAGACATTTTAAATCATATGATGATTGAAGAAAAGAGATATTCAATGGAAGGTGAGGTTTTTTGGATTGATAAAAACTAAATTTTTCTTTAGATCTGGCGATAAAAAAAATTGCACAACAAAATAACTCAAATACCAAATTTATTCTTTCAAGTTTGGTTGCTCCGAAAAAAAATGAAGAGATCAATGAATTAAAGTTTTTATAATTTATTTTATGTTGGGTGAAATCATTTGTTTTAGGCAAATAGTCAATCAAATCCATTCATCAGATAATATCAGGGCAGTTCAAATAATATCGTTAAGGTACATATCTTGAAAGTGAAATAATAATGTTTTAAATTAAAGGGATGAAGGCTTTGACGACTTTCTTTCAAAAATTTATGATCAAATAAAGCATATTCATTTCACAAACCAAATCAGACATGTGACTTTGCAATCGAATTTCACACGAAACAAAAATAATCCTAATTTTATTGCTGATATTTTTTTTCCTTTCCAAGAGCAGACTCTCAAGGAATGTGAAATTAAATGCATTCATGAATACAGAACTAATCTGTTAAGAATTTATCCATCATTTATTTTATTTTATTTTTAATTTTAAGTGAAAAAGGATTAAACAGTGAGGAAATCAAACTCATGCTTAATTTAGTAATCATAAATCAGATTTAAAAATCTAATGAGGTTTTTTAAAGCTGGATTTGCATTCTAATCTTTATGAAAACTTAGAAAATTTGAGATTATTTTTTGATAGGTTTTATTTGAAAAAATATAATTTTATTTTGACTAATGATTTATGAATTTGTTCAGTGGTGATTATATAGAAGAAAATGCTTTAGTGGCTATTGTAAATAGAATTGAAAAATTGAAAAAACAAAAATTGAAAAGTTTTGAATTTGGTTTCTGTGGGAGGTTTTTTCCTATTAAATAAAATAAAATAAATATCAGCTTAAATAATAAAAAAAAAAAGCAAGTTTGAGATTGATACATCAAAGAAATTACTTTATTTGATTAAAAAGAGATTTGTTGAAGAGAATAAATTCTTAGAAATAATGAGCATAGTTTTATGGCCGCAGTAACAAACTTCCTTCTCTATAATGAGATTTAAAAAAATTTCAAGCAATGACTTAGCTTATGATGAAAACTTAGAAGCAGTTGCTGATGTTATAGAAAGCTCCATCTCTATAAGGAACTTAAACATCTTTATTGGGTAATCAATATAATTAAATTTCCCTTTTTTTGTTAATCCAATATTTAATATTAGAATGATATCTTTTCGAGCCAATTTTGGCAGACTAATTGAAGTCTTAAGCAATAGAGTTGGATTCTTTCATACATTATCTCTTGGATTTTCAACCGGATGGTGAATATCTATTTTAAAATATTTTTATTAGGCAATATTTTCATTTGTTTCAGGCTTTTAGGAGGAGGTGGCCCTTTGAATGATAAAAATATTTTACCATTGTTGAAGTTTTTAAAAACTAATTTAACTGCATCAATGAAGCATTTCTCTTTAATTTTAAATTGGTATTTTTCTTCAAATATTTTTTTATTTCAAGAAAACATTGTTTAGTTATGAAGGAATGTTGATTGACTCTGTCAAGTATGGACCTGAGATATTTGAGAGATTGGCTTTGGTGAGATGCAATATTCAAATAAAAGGGTAAATTTCACAAAAATGGTTTTTAATTATTGAAAAAAAAAAGACGTTCAAATGAAGATCTTGATTATGAAATTTTGAAAAAAAAATATTTCAAAGCAATTCTATCAGGAAATAAAGAGTGTTCAATAGATTCTTTTGAAATATTAATGAATAAATCATAAATTTTTGTTAAAAAATATTTGTTAAATAAAAATGATTGATTGCTTTTAATTTTCTTTAAGGTCTTCTTTGAATTATATATTTTCAATCAAATAGTATGAATGTAATAAAAAATATCCAAGCCCAGAACAAAGAAATTAGTAACCTATTCGATTTATTGCAGCGTTTTGATTTTGAAGAATTTGATGTCACTCCATAATCTTTCTTGAAAGCTTCTTCATATTGTAAATTTTCCATACTTTGGTTCTGAAAATTTATGGTTTCTTTCCCAACCATATTTTGTTCCATTTGCTCATAATTTGCATCATGATTGAGATCCTTTTCTAAATCATCTCGTTTCTTATTTTTCTCCTCTTCATCCATTTTTTTTATTTCATTCTCTAACGTTTTGTTTTTATCATCCGTCAGTTTGTCTTGGTTCGGGATTGGTGTTTTTTCCTCTCCAATCAAACTAATTTTATCGTGCATGGAAAACAAAAATAAAACAGAAAGAATTGTGAGAGTTCGTAAAAGACATGAATTAGATGGAACTCTCTGAAAATTAGGTAATCTTGTCTGCATTAATTGTTTTTCAAAATCAATGAATTGGCCGCATTTTTTGCAAGTATAGTTTTGTATATTTTCAAGAAGAGTCACCTGTTTTTGTTCAAGAGAATTTATCTTCAACTTTAAAATTCTGTTTTCTTCTTTCAAGTTTGACATTTCTATCTTTTGTTTGTCTCTATGACTTTGTGCGGAAATTCTGTTTTTTATTTTTTGGATTTCTTTTCTTTGAAGTTTCGACTCCATTTTTTGTAAGGCTGGATATAATTTTAAGAATTCTTCATTTCCCTGAGAATTTTTTTGGTTTTTCTTCTCATCATTATTTTCATTTTGTTTATTTTGTAACTCAGATCTTTAAAAAAAAAGAGCTTTTTAATATGACTTTTGAAAAAAATAAACTACTCTGCAAAAACTGAAAGATGAAAAGAATTTTCTATATTTTCATTTTGTTGCAAGAAGGGGAATTCTGAATCATCTTGAGGGAAATAAATTTCCTGATTTGCATTGTTAAGCCCATCTGAAGATGAATTGAGGTTAAAAGCAAAAAGGGAGTTTTGAGAAAAGGACTGACTAGAAATTTAGTTAAATAGAAAATATATAAAATGAAAAACTTTTGATCCATTTTATAAAAAAATTAATAATAATAAAAAATTATAAAAATCGTGGAATTTGCATTTTGAAGAGAACACGTGTGAAATTTTATTTCCTATCAAATCAATGAATTTTTCATTATAAATAGCGCAAATTCTCTCAAAAATAATTTTATTAAATATATTTTAAATTTCGCAGTTTTTTTATAAAATTTTTCATGTGATGAAAAAAAAAAATGAAAAATGAGCAATATTTTTACCTATATAAAAAAAATAATCATTTAAAAATTATAATGCTTAAAATTTGCAGGTATTACCTCCCCTAAAAAAAAAAAAATGTTCAAATTTTTTATTAAACTTGTTGTATTAAAGTTCACACGTGGGTTGGCATAAGAATTTATCAGAAAATTATTAAAACTATATCAAGTTCTTGGAATTTTTTTTTTTCAAAAAACAGAATTTATTTGCTCTCTTTTTCTTATTTTTTGTCAAATTTACAGGTTATGATTCAAAATTCAGAAGACCTATCATCTTTCAAGTTCCATTGTGTTTTCCATGAAATTTTTATCAAATTTCATTTATCATAGTTGGAATCAGTCAGTCGATCAAGAACTTGACTTCGTTGAAAGTGGGCAAGATTTTTCTTCCCCTGATTACTCTTATGAGAAACCAAACAATGATTTTCCAGATTCTTTATTTTCGAAAAATGAAAATCAAGCAAATTTCTCAAATGAAAACATTTCCAGAGAAAATGAAAACGATATTTTTAATTTAAATAATTTTGAGAGTTTTAGCTTTAATAAAATCCAAATCAATGAAAAGTATAGATTTTTTTTACAAAACTTCATAATAATTCCTAGTCACTTATGCAATGAAAGTCTCAAAATCCAGAAAAGGAGAAAAAAATGGGATAATTTTTCTTTCCATGTTCCAGAATATATCAAGTTTATGGATGTGAAATCGCAAAGAAAGGAAATCCAAAAATTAAAAAATCGAATCTCAGCCCAAATTTCCAGAGATAAAAAAAAGCAAGAATTTGAAAGCATTCAAACTTTAAATTATAATCTTGAGGAACAAAATAAAAAACTTTTAGAAGATCTGACATTGATTCAGCAAGAAAATCAAATTTTAATGCAAAAATTGCATGATTTTAAATGTAACAAATGCGGATTTTGCAACAGTGACAGCGATAATGTTTCAGAAACCAATGAAAGTTCAGGAGGAAATCTGCTGAATAGTCCAATGAGGATACCAATAAGCCGGACTTCTTCTTATAGTGTCTTTTTAGGAACTTTGACGATTTTAGGAGCTTTGACCCTTTTTTGTGTAGCGACCTCATTTTATTCCACTGATAGAAATATGAGGAATATCAATATGTTCACCCAGATAAATCAAACAAAAATTCCTCAATATCAATGCAAAAATTTTTTCTTGAATAACGAAAAAGACAATTGGAAGGAAAAAACAATGTACATATTTAAAAAAAAAAACTTTTCCTTATTTTTTTATCTTTTTAGAAAGTTAAGAAATAACTTAGTTGGAGAGCTGATTTCAAATGGAGTAATCAATTAGTTTTAAGTAAAGAGGGCATTCATTAACTTGATTTTAGACTGTGAATCAAAAAGAATGCAATCATATGGCGTTTCCAAAAAAAAGAAATGAAAAATTTTTGGAAAAAAAACAAAAAAACAACTTTCCCATTGTTCCTTGGAATTACTTTCTGGACAAAATCACCACAGTGTTTTGTCCTTACCCATATGTCTATAAGAATAATGTAATTTCTGATCTTTAATGGTTTATTTAATTTTCATTTATTTTCTAGACTTTCGAGGAAAGCAACAACAATACAGAAAATATCAATGCAATGTATTGAATTTTTTGGATTCTCAATTAATTTATTATTTTAATGAAGCAAAATAAATGGAGAGTGGCTTCATTTATTGATACCACAAATGAATTTTACTCCAGAAACAATGTATATTCAATTGGACGAGAATCTAAAAGACTACCACCAATATCTGGAAGTCTGGGCCAAAATATACGGAATGCGAGAGTTGACAGAACAATTTTAAAAATGAAATTATTGAGGAATTTTATAAATATTAATCGGAATCCATTTCTTATGTTTTATTATTTTATTGTTTAATTAAGAATTGAAAAATTGTTTAAACTCTTTTTTATTATTAAAAAAAAAATATTTTCATTATCCAATTGGTTCTTAGGGCATAAAAATCTGTTTTTTCCATAAATAAATAACATAAATAAAATGTTTTATTAGTTAATGCATTCTTTTGGGAATTAGAATCATATTATAGTTTTTTTTTTAATTTGATTTTTTAATTTTTATTGAATTCATAATTTTCCAAATATTATCATTTAAATTATGTTTTCAAAACCATCTGTTCCAAAATAACCTTCTTCTGGGACAAAGCAATTTCCCACAATCATAAGGGCAATTTGAACTATTTTCTCCATTATTTGCATCACATCTGCCATTTCCACAAAAAAGTGCACAATTTTCTAATGGACAATCGATGTTGAAACTATAAAGGTCAATTCCAAATTTAACATTAGATGCAACCCAAGCAGTGTTGAATGTTTGAGCTGTTGTGGTGGCCATACACCAGCCACCAATATAAGTCGTTACATTAGCAAGAACATTTTGATTAAACCCAATTTGGCGATAAATACCTGAATCAGGATCTCGGAGATTTGGTTTTTGCACAAACCCCCAAAACGATGTGAAAGATCCAACATTATTCAGAACATTTGCTGAAAGTATCCAACTAACAGCTGGAACAGTGTTTTTATGAGTCAAATACAAACTTCCACAAAAACCACTTGGCCATGAATCATCAACTGTATAACTTATGCTTCCGGGCCAATTATTGTAATTGAGATTTGTTGGTCGATAAGTCCATTGAACTCCAAAGTCAGGGAATGGATCGGGACATTTTTTGGAGCAAACTGTGACAAAACTCCCGGCATTGAAATCACAGACCAATGATTGTCCTCCTGGGCATGATTGGGTAGGATTAATGCCTGTCGGAGCACATTGGAAAGCAGACAATGTTTTGGTCACACTTGTTGTTGTTGGATTCAACATCCAATTAATCACTCTATCTTCAGTGGTGAAAATAATATCAGGATAGGTTTGAACCATCCAGGTAAAGAAATCTATCAGAACTTGGGCTCTCGGTAGATTCAAGAAATCAAAATCACCATCGTTGGTCAAATATCTCCAATGAATATAATATCCTCTGGGAGCTTTGTTATAATAATAGCTAGCATTGAAACTTTGTTGCAATTGAGACATTATTTGACTGTAGTTCGTCACATTATAATCCTGAATATTGGCTGAATTACTATAAGCGATTAATGGAACCTCCCATAAGCCTGGATGAGGTTGAGTTGGACAACTTGCAAAATATGAACACATCAATGAGTCTGGCACCCCAAAGTCTAAAGTAAAAGGCCAATAGTTGTTCGCTTGATCAGGAGTAGCAAAATTCCAACCATAAACATATGAGGAATCGTAGAGTATACCTGGCATGCTCTGGATTTGAACCAAGTAGGCATCGTTCGATTGCAAATAAGGTGCTCTACTTCCCTTTATTATTGGAACCTTTGCTAGTTGTTTAAAATTGTTGGCAATTGTATTCATTTCAGTTGCCCATGTTGCAGCCGGTGTTGAAATATTGGTGGTATGTGTGTGTGTATGAAGGCCTACAGTTCCAATTTGACTTATATAATTAACTATGTTGTGGTCAGTTACTATAGGAAAAATGTAAGAAAAATATTGAAAAATTCGGCTTACGATATCCCATCACGTAAGCTGAAAGCTTTGGATTACATCCCATTGAATCTGTGATGTTCGGATTATTGAGGATAAAGCTGAGATTTTGCATACAATTGACATAATCATTGCTTCTAATTGAATCGTCTAAGGTAAAAAAGACAAATTGTGGGGTGTTTGCCCAAGGAAGGTTTCCTGGGATTGTTTTGCTCGCACAAAAACACCCCTTTGCTTTGAAACAGTTGACCTCTTGATTGCAAGGATAACAATTTGTGCAATTGGCATTACAGTACACCCCATTGCAAAAGGTCTGAGCTCTAGAGATGGAACTTAAGAGCGAAAAAACGGAAAAGAAAAGAAAGAAATTTGATTTCATGAAAAGGAAGATATTCAATGATTATAATTTTTTGAAATCCTTTAAAATCCAAATTATTAAAAAATGAACTTGACAAATCGGATTATTTTTTTGAAATTTTATTTATTTTTATTTCTTAATGTATATATTCACTATTTTAATTATTTCTGGAATTATGAGTTTTCTTTATTTAATTTTTTTCTTTTTATTGGTAATATTGTTGTGTTGTCAGTGTTTTTTCCTTTGAATTAAAAAAATCAGACGCTGCTTCTCTCGAATAATTTGGAATTTGAATTTCAGAATATGGATTTCCCATGGTATTTAGTGCAGGAGAAGGGGAACTATATTTAAATTTTTGATTTTCTTCTATTGAAATTGGTTTGAAATTTTTTAGATGGTGTTTTTCATATGAAGGAACACTTGACGTATATGTTTCTTGATTCATATTAGGATTTGACTCCTCTACATCAAAAAGTTTTAAAAAATAAACCATATGAATTATTCAATTATTTACTTGTTTTTCCCTGATTTAAAGAATAATTTCTTTTGGAAGTCTTCATCTTTTTTTTCTTTTTTAAGACGTTTTGAATATTTTTTGTTTTGTTCTCTAAACTCAACATTTTGGACTTAATTTCTTTCTGATGAATTGAGCTTTCCCCAATCAACTGGCTAATTTTAGTAAAATTTCTATTTAGGTTGTCCTTGACTCTTTTCTCAATTTTTTTGACTTCAACTTCTTTAGATTTCTTAAGATGGTAATTTTTTTATTTCTTTCAAAATAAAAGGTACTTCAATGCTGTTAGTGTTGTCAAGAGACTCTTGAAATCTATTTTTTTTTCTAATTATTTTATAAAATTTAATAATTTTTACTTATTTATTTTTTCAAAAGTTTGTGACGAAATCATTTTTAAATGATCGATTTCTGATTTCAGAGTTTTCTCCTTTATAGATCGCTTTTTTTTGTTTTCCTTTTTGATTTCGTTATGAATCACATTCATTTTTTCTAGTCCCGCTACAATAACAAAAAATAATTCATGAAAACTAAATGAAAAAACATAAATAGCAATCATTGATATTTTTAAATTCAATTCCAAAGGTTTTTTTGAGATAATTAATTTCTTCTTTGTTTTCTGAAGAAATTTGTTTGAGATGCTCGAATTCAGATTGTTTCTCGTTCATTTTCAAATCATTGTTTTTTTGTAAATATTCAATGTCGTCATAGATCATTTTCACATTTTTTTCAATGTTTTCTTTGATAAAATTTTCGAATTCCTTCTGCAAAAAGATTTTTGATTCTAAGGTGTTCCCTCCCTCATAACTCAGGTTTTTAGGCAAAAAATCTTCTTTTGAAATGAAATGGGTCTTGCAAGAAGCTATAATTTTTTTTTCTAGGGTTTTCAAGTCAAACTGTATGTCATTTGTGAAGACATTTATAAATTTATCAACATTATTCTTAAATTCATTTAAAGTATGAATTTGAGATGTCATTTTGTGATCCGCATATTCATTAAGCTTTCTTTCTGTCTCTTTTATCATATTATCATTACTCTTATTTAACTCTTCTGTCAATAGTTTATGATATTGACTCAATCGTTTTGATTGATCTATCATTTCTTCTTCTATGCTATTGATTTTTTTCTCTAAAGGACCCTAAAATTTTTTTTAAAATCCACTTGAGAAAAAAAGTTGGCACCAAGAATAATTCTTGTTTATTTTTTTCAAAAAAATCCATAATTTTCAGACATTTTTCTTTGGTTTCCCGATAATCCTCTTCCTTAAATAAAATAAAAAATATGAAATATGGAAAAAAAATACTTGCGCTTCTTTTGATGATTCGAATATTTGATAGAGTTTATTCGTATTGCCAATTTTTTCATTTAAAGTGTTAATTTGGGCTTGCATCATATCGATTTTTTCTGCAAGAGCATCTGTCAAAAACACTGCTTTGGAAGATTTTTCAACTTGCAATTCAAGAAAAGAAATATATGAATGGGGATCTGTGATGTAATGTTTATTTTCTTTTTCGTGATTCAATTCATCCTCATGTCTTTTAATAAATGTTTCCAAGTATTTTGCGTAAGTTGCCATATTTTGTTTTTTTAAATATTTTTCTGTTAAAAACTACAAATTTAATTTTGAAATTTATATTTTTGTTTTTAGTTTTGGGAAAATATTTAAATTTCTCTATTATGGCACATTTTTTTAGTTAAAGTTTATTTGCGCAAAAAATGGCAATTTATTTATTCATTATTTTCAAATTTTATTTTTTTTGTAAAATATTTTAAATTGCTAAAAAAACCCTCTATGAATTTTTTTCATAGAAAATTAATTATAATTTATTTTTTAGTTCGCCTTTTACTAAAGATTACCGATGGAAAGATTTTCACAACCGTATGTGTTTGGAAAGAAATTTTGAAAAAATATAATTTATCTTACTTATTAATCAGCTTTCTGTTCGGGCCTCTAGTTTTTGTTTCTTCTGAAAAAAAATTATTAAATAATGATTTATTTTAATGGAAACTTTTCTTGTCTTTAGAGTGTCATATTACTAAAATAAAATGAGATCTATTTATAGTAAAAAATAAAAGTACTCTAGATTTCTGATCAAAGTGATGTTATCTCCTCTTAAAAGTATTCTTCCTAGTTCCTTTTTTGTCTTTGACTTGACATTTCTTTATTTTTTATTTTTTTTTATTTAAAACAAATATGATATAAGAAAAAAACAACATTTCATAGGCATCATCCAAAGTCAAATTCATATATTCATCGAAGCCCTTATTTAATGATTCAATTATCACAGAAATAAATAAATTAATAACTGTTATCTTTCCCTCTATTTTGGCATCCACATTATCATAGAGCCAAATTTCCAAGTTTACTTTAGTTTGAAAGAAACGAAACAGCAAATTCTTAAAAAGAATTCAAAATTATTAATAAACTTTCAATTTATTGTTAATACCACAGGTGGTGTTGTTATTTTGTGCACTTTCTTTTGGGGGAGAGCCATATCTATATGAAATTTATAATAGAAATCAAAATAAATTTGAATGCAACTATTTTGAATTTCCAAATAATATATATCTTTAAAGAGAAAAATGAGGGAATTTTTTTTGGTTTTTGTTTTATTCATATTCATAATAATAATGAGCATTTTAATAACATTGGACCCTTCTTTGTTCCATAATTTTTCCCTAGACAGCGTTCATAATAATTTTTGTTCTGAGAGCTCAAATAAGGTTGAAAGAAAAATTATTTAAAAAAAAGGAATTTATTTTATTAGAAGACAGTATTTGATAGCTTAGTGTGCAAAAACAGTCTAACTAAAAAAAAATTCATTTGGCTATTTTTTGACGGTTTGGCTTTCGATGAACTATCCTATCTTTTTGAGAAAAAAAAAGACTCTGCTGTTTTTTACAAGGTAACTGCTGATTTTTTCAAGCAATCTGGTGCATTGCATGAAATTTATCTTACAGGAAAATTTTCACGCAATTTTTTGGCTGCAAAGACACAAAGCGATAATTTGCTTTATCAGATAAATAATTCCAATTATGGAATTAAATATATTGGGTCTGAATATCCGTTGTACCATCTCGGGGGTGGAAAAAACTCAGATCCTTTGCAGAATTTTTTCGAGGATAATGATTTGGGCAGAGATATATTTCCGTTTTACAAAATTTGCTCCTCTATCAGCGAATCTATATTTTATCCAATTACCTTTAACTATCCTCTTCCAGAAGAATTCAAGGAATTAGATTTTAATAAAGATGAACTTATGAAAAATTTGGACCTTATCTATTCCAAGTCCTTGATTAAAGAAAATATCGCTTTATGTTTTGATGATGCACAGGTTTGTTGCAAGCAAAACCCAAAAAATCTGATTTATTACACTCAAATCATTGATTCTTTTAATCATGGTTATTCAAAAGAGCATCCCCGAACATTTTCTGCGGCATACGCAATTAATCAAGGAATCTTGGAAATAATGGAATGGATAAACGATAATCCCGATTATGTTTTGATTCTTTTGAGTGATCATGGGGGACAAGCTTATTTGGGAGAGGATAATTATTGCAATCATGGTTGCAACATTCCTGGAAACGAAGGGGTTCTTTTCATTTATATGAAGGATTTTGATGTTTTGAAACCTGTCTCAGCCATCTCAGGAGCTAAAAAAATCTCAACATTTGAAGTTGCAAATATTGTTGCACAAGTTATCGAAAATGTGAACATTCCATTGGAAAGTATAGGAAATATAGCAAAAATAGTTGAAAATAGTAACATATTTAAATAATTTGTTCTTCTTAAATTTTATTTAGAGGAATTTTTTGTCATTGGTCTCAGGAAAAAAGAAATTCAGTTGAAAAACTTAATCAATTCAAACCCAAAAAAAATGGATGTAGAAGATCATTATCACAATTTCTTAAATTCAAAGTTTTATCAAATTTTATCAAAAATAGAAAATGAAAGGGAAATAACTGAAATAGAAAATTTGGACTCATTTATAAAAGAATATGAAACTTACATAAATGAGTTAGAAATTGTTAATAAAGTAAAAATAATCACATTTTTTTGATTTTAAAAGTTTTTTCTTCAGAAATTGGAGAGAGAATCCAATAATAATATTTACTTTTTGATAGCAGGAATGATAATTTTGACCCCTATCTATGGATTCCACATTCATATGATCTATCAAACATTTGAATTGAAAACTTTTTCCTGGATGAAAAAATTCAAAATTATTTTGTATTTATTGGCCTTTCTTTCGGACAACATAGCAGCTTTATTTCTGATTCAACCAAAAAAAAACTTTGAGGATATTTTTTATTATTCACATTATTTTTCATTGTTTTTAATAACAATTGCAATGTTGATTCCTGCTGATGATTTGAATTGTTATTCAGAAATGGTGAATTTATGTTCAAATTTGAAAAAACTCAGGTTTCCTCGATTTTCAACCAAAAAAAATTTGAAAAACTACCTTCAAATGATTCCCTTGAATGCATCAAATACCCTTGAAATTCAGATAATTGACACTCCCAAAGAGGATTTTGAGAATATTGAATTAAAAAATGATCCTAATGCAAATAAAGAAAAAAATGGAAATGAAGGTTCACCAGTTTGTCTTTTTACTTTTTTCTTTATTTGCCTTTTGATGTTCTTCTTTCTTATGGACCTATTTGCGAAGATGAAAAGAATTTTATCTTTAATGGATGACCCAAAACAAATTGATTTTTTTAATTATTCTATCTTTTTAATTTTTCTTTATGTTTTATTGGGCAGAAACAACAAAAACCTCTTTATGGACAAAAAGAAGAGGTTAAAGCAAGGTTATTTTGTATTTTATTTTTATATAATTTATGATTTGTAATAGTTTGGATATTGAGAATTTATTATTTTATGATTATTGTTTTAATGATAATGTTTGATAAAAATCATCCAAAATATTTTACAAGACAAAACGAATCTCAACAATATCTTAACAAGAACCATTTACATTCTTTTATCTATTCATTGTGTGTGGATTTTGTCAAATTTTTCCAGAAAGGATAAAAAAGGGCTTTTGGAAAACTATTGCGAAATGACAAAAATGATAAAAATACCTGTGATAACCTTCTTGTTTTTTATTTGTGACGAATTTGAAAGGATTCTCTTGGTTTTCATTTATTTTGCTGTGGTATTTATATAATAAAAATTTATATAATTCCTTCATAAGTATCAAATTTATTCTGATTGCTTCAAATTTCAAAATAACAAATTCACAAAACTAATAATTTTGATTTTGATCATTAAATTTTCACAGTTCTTTTTTACATTAATGCGAGGAACATTCACGTTTGATATTTCCCTTAAGGCTGGCAATAAAACAATAGGATCGTAATTTTAAAAAAAATAAAATTAAAAAAAAAATTAAAATTTATTTTTGAAAAAAAAACAAGTTACCAAGATGAATATCCTCTCTTTGCAGGACTCTTATATGGCATACATAAAATGCAGGTATTTTTATTAGGATCTGTCATGATTTTGAGTCTAATGAAAGGAGAAAAAAAAACGTTAAAACTTAATTTTGGTACCTTTCTTTCTAAATTCAATGCATAATTTTTATTTAGATGATTTTTCAACATCAATTGCTTTTCTTCCTTCTTTGAAATTTTTTCTGGCAACAGGAAATTTTCTTTTAATCTTTTATTTCGAGGGAGAAAAGGAATATTTAGCTCTATTTATATGGCTAATATCTAATGTGGTTCTTTCATCTCTTTGTCTTGTTTTAAATATTTCATGGTTATTAGTGAGTCTAAAAATTCTGCTTTTAAAGCTTTTTAAAAAAATTGATTGAATCTGAATGAAATTAGTTCATTTAATAATTTTTCATTTATTAAAATTATTCGTCTCGGTTTGATTTTTTTTCGAGGTTTTCAATTGTTTTTTTTTCTTTACTTGTTTTCGCTTAATTTTCTGCAAGTCCATTTCCCTTTTTAATATTTCCTCAACAACATTTTTAATAAATTTCTTATTTGGAGAAACATCTTTCTTTGCATCGAAAATAAAATAATTGATGATTCCTTTGTTCACTATTTTAGTTTTTGGTGTCTTTTTTCCAGTTGAGATCTGAGTTTCATTGATTTTTTTTTTTGGGAGAATCCTTGTTGGGATCTCTCTTGTCACTTTGCTAGATCTTGTTCCAGAGAGTGACTGTCCAATTGCCTTTACAAAGCTAAGTTCTTTCAAAGGGAACTCTGAACATAGCAAGTCTTTGTTTTTCGATTTATTGGTATATTTTTTAAGGAAATGAGACATAGTCACTACTCTTTGATCCAAAATCGAGAATAAATTTTGAAGTTCTGATAACCTTTGTTCGGTTAGACACGCATCCAAAGCACTATATTTATTTATCCTCCCATGATAATCTAATATAGGTCTTATTTCAGGCAGGTCATTCCTATGAAGTTTTTGACAATGATCGATGTTTCCTATAGATTTTTTGCAAAGTTTAAAAGAAAAATGAGGATTATTGTGAGAAATTTTGAAAGCATCATCAAAGGACTCAATTTGAACTTTAGCATCAGAACAAACATCGAAGGTAAAAATAGATTGGCTCGCTAAATTTAGAGATTTTCTGTCAATGTTGCGATATTTGATTATCATTCCATTGATTGCGTTGAAATAGAAGATTTTCGCTTCTTTGTTGTTAGATTTGGTTATTCCTCTTAAAAGATCTTCCCCTTGGACAAAATAAAGAATCAGAATGGAAAAACCAAAAAAAAATATATTGAACTTCATTTATGCAATAAAATAAAATGAATTAATTCAGATTCTAAAAAATAAAATTAAAAAAACTAGCTTGATCGAATTCTCATTAATTACGCTCCCAAATTCCAAATTCAAAAATTAATTTTTCTAAAAAATCAGAAAATAAAACAATTCGAATGCAAAATAACAGGAAAGCTTTGGCTTTATCATTGTTTGGGAATGAAAACTATGATGCAGAAAAAGAATCTTTCTCCAAATTCCCAACTACTAAAGAAAATCCCTCATCCAGTTTCCAAAGGGCTAGCTCTAGCAATAAACTTTCCGAAAGTCCAATTCTTCCAGCATCTCAGCTTTTTTTGAAATGCAATGATTTTGATAGTTTATTTTAAAAATCCTAAATCATTTATTAAAATTTTTCAGAATTCATAGATGAAAGACCTAAAAGCAAACCTTATAATCTTTTTGCCGAGGTGAACCCTCATGCAACAAAACATACTCCCCAACAGTTTTATTATTCTTTCTCACTAAAAATACATTCTAAAAATATAAACGGTTAGAAAAAACATTCGTCAAAAGTTAAACGAGACTCCTTTTGCTTTAAAATTTAATGAGAAAAATAATAATTCAAATCTTGCTCCCAATGAGTTAAACCTTTTAAAAATAAGAAGACAATCAAAATCAATAATGAAGGAATTAACTGACGATAAAAATAATGATTTATTTCAAAAAATTTCTTCATTAGAGGATGAAATTCATAGTAATAGATTGACGAAGTTTCCAGAAAACAGATATAAATCTTTACTAAAAATTACAGATAACTATGAACATGTGAGAAGATCTCTGAATTTTGACAACTTGGATAATGTTAATTTTAATGAAAATCCTGCAAAATTAAAAGATGGAGAAAACAAGGAACTAGATCAAAGTCCGTTTTTTGGTGAAGAAAGAAAGGATGATTTAATTGGTGATAAAAATAATCAAAAGAATGAACCACAAATGAATGATAAATCACAAACTGGAGAAATGGAAAAGACAAATGAAAAACTAGAAACAAAAAAAACACTTCTAAATTTTCAAAAAGAGTTTATAAATATGCTGACAAAGTACGATTTTTTCGAGACGAAAAACAACAAAGAAATCTCCGAACTAAAATTATCCATTACCAAATATTTGCAAAGCACATTTGGATCTATAAAACCATTAAAAGATATTCTGACTGAACCAAAAACTCAAGAAGAAAAAGTAAAACCAAACTAAAATAAACTAAACTATGATAGAAAACATTTAATGTATATAAAGGAAATTCCAATAGTGCAAAAGGAAGATCCTTCAATTTTGAAAAATGATCAATCAGAAAAAAAAGAAAAAAGCAACCAATCAAAAAATAATTCAATAAAAAATCAACCAAATTTATGTATTTTTAAGAAATGATGTTTTCTAAGATTTTAAAGCTGAAAAGGAAAACAATAATCCAGAAAATGAAGAAAAAAGTGTATTAATCAAAGATGAAGGTGAAATTGTTGAAGAAAATGAAATTAAAAAACATGGGAAATCAAAAAAGAGTTTATTTTTTATACAGCAAAGAAATTAAAAACCAATATTTTTTTAAATAAATAAGAACTGTCAAAATCAAAGAAACCATACACCATTGACACAACAATAGAATCAACTAAAAGAAAGACATCCAAAATACAAAAAAGAAAAAAATAAATGTTTTTTTTTAATTTTTTTTGGAATTTCTTAACTGAACTTTATAGTTTCTTTCTTTGAATTAATTATTTTGAGTTTTTATTCTTAAATTTTCATGATTTTTTTATTATATCGCAATTAAATCTTAAATCCATTTTCAAAACCATCTGTTCCAAAACAACCTTCTTCTGGGACAAAGCAATTTCCCACAATCATACGGGCAATTTGAACTATTTTCTCCATTATTTGCATCACATCTGCCATTTCCACAAAAGAGTGCACAATTTTCTAATGGACAATCGATGTTGAAACTATAAAGGTCAATCCCAAATTTAACATTAGATGCAACCCAAGAAGTGTTGAATGTTTGAGTTGTTGTCGTGGCCATACACCAACCACCAATATAAGTCGTTACATTAGCAATAACATTTTGATTAAACCCGATTTGGCGATAAATTCCTGCATCAGGGTCTCGGGAATTTGGCATTTGCACAAATCCCCAAAACGCTGTGAAAGATCCAACATTATTCAGAACATTTGCTGAAAGGATCCAACTAACAGCTGGAACGGTGTTTTTATGAGTCAAATACAAACTTCCACAAAAACCACTTGGCCATGAATCATCAACTGTATAATTTATGCTTCCAGGCCAATTATTGTAATTGTAATTTGTTGGTCGATAAGTCCATTGAACTCCAAGGTCAGGGAATGGCTGAGGACATTTTTTGGAGCAAACTGTGACAAAATCCGCCGCATTGAAATCACATTCTAATGATGCTCCCTCCTGGCATGATTGGGCAGGATTAATGCCTGTCGGAACACATTGGAAAGCGGACAATGTTTTGGTCACACTTGTTGTTGTTGGATTCAACATCCAACTAATCACTCTATCTTCAGTGGTGAAAATAATATCAGGATAGGTTTGGACCATCCAGGTAAAGAAATCAATCATAATTTGGGCTCTTGGTAGATTTAAGAAATCAAAATCACCATCGTTGGTCAAATATCTCCAATGACTATAAAATCCTCTGGGAGCTTTGTTATAATAATAGCTTTGATTGAAGCTTTGTTGCAATTCAGACATTATTTGAGTGTAGTTAGTGTTATTGTAATCCTGAATATTGGCTGAATTGTTAAAAGCGATGAGAGGAAACTCCCATAAGCCTGGATGAGGTTGAGTTGGACAACTTGCAAAATATGTACACATCAATGAGTCTGGCACCCCAAAGTCTAGAGTAAAAGGCCAATAGTTGTTAGCTTGATCAGGTGTAGCAAAATTCCAACCATAAACAAATGAGGAATCGTAGAGGATACCTGGCATACTCTGGATTTGAGCCAAGTAGGCATCGTTCGCTTGCAAATAGGGTGCTCTGCTTCCCTTTATGTATGAAACCTTCGCTAGTTGATTATAATTGTATAAAATTGTATTCATTTCAGTTGCCCATGTTGCAGCCGGTGTTGAAATATTGGTGGTGTGTGTGTGTGTATGAAGGCTTACTGTCCCAATCTGACTTAGATAATTGACTATGTTGTAGTCAGTTACTAAAAGAAATATATATGAAAAATATTGAAAAATAAGGCTTACGATATCCCATCACGTAAGCTGAAAGCTTTGGATTACATCCCATTGAATCTGTGATGTTCGGATTATTGAGGATAAAGCTGAGATTTTGCATACAATTGACATAATCAAGGCTTCTAATTGAATCGTCTAAGGTAAAAAAGACGAATTGTGGGGTGTTTGCCCAAGGAAGGTTTCCTGGGATGGTTTTGCTCGCACAAAAACACCCCTTGGCTTTGAAACAGTTGACCTCTTGATTGCAAGGATAACAATTTGTGCAATTGGCATTACAGTACACCCCATTGCAAAAAGTCTGAGCTCTAGAGATGGAACATAAGAGCGAAAGAACGGAAAAGAAAAGAAAGAAATTTAATTTCATCAAATGAAAGATTTACTATTATAAAATTTTTTATTAAAATTTCCTCTAAATATAATTCATAATTTGTTAGATTTGATTTTTTTTTTTTAAATAAACAAAAAAAAACTCATTTAAATCCTTATTTTTGATTTCCCTTCTAAAAACAAAAACTTGTGCATATTTATGAAAAAATGTTTTACTATTTTAACTTTTGGTTTTTAAAAAGAGAAGCCATAGATCAATCAAATAAAATATTTCACAACTAAAAAGTGACGAAGCATGCTTTTATTAAAGATTAACCAAACTTTGATTCCTCTTCCACCCCAATAGTTGTTGAAAATCTTAAACCTTCGTTAATCCATTAATTATTGAATTATTTATGATTTGATGAAAAAACCAAACATACTTCTGGAAATGACTCAATAACTTTCCTGCTAAAATATTTGAAAATTATCATGTTTTGAAATAAAAAATTTATGATTTTTTTTAATTATTGAATATTATGTTTTAGTTTTTCCTCAATGTCTCGAATTATTTATTATGATTTTAAATTTAATTTTTCTTCATAGTCTTTATTTATCGCCTCCATCTGGTTCAATTCTTCCTTTTTTAATTTTTCCAACAATTTGGAAATCAAACCTCCACCACCTTAAAAAATTACTAAAACGCAAGATAGAAATTTTTTTTTACTTTTATTTTGTTTCAGCTGAGTTTCCAATTGGTTTATTTGGTTTCCGAATTTTGACAAAACAAATTTAATTTTCTCATCTTTTTCTTTTTCCATTTTCTTTATTCGAGCTTCTTCTGGATCGTCGCCCTTTTCCTTTTTTTCTTCTTCATGAATGTCCTTTTTTTCACTGTTAGCATTGATTTCTGTGCCACTGTTAATGTGTTCGTTATGAACATCACTTTCATTTTTTTTGGGCTCTGTTTTTTCAAGGGTCGGGCTTTCAATATTAAATTTTTTATTTAATTTTTCAATTTCTGTGTGCTGCTCTTTTTTCACTTGTTCCAACATTTTTTGGATAAGCTTGCTTTGACCTATAATTTTAAATAAAACACATTTTAGATGAAATTCACACCTCCATTGGAATTAATTTGGTTTTCAAGTATCGATATTTTGTCTGAAAATTTTTTTTTGATTTCTTCCTGATCTTTCAAGTAGTCTTCATTTATTTTACCTTTTTCTATTTTTTCGTTTTCCACATTTATTAGATCTTCATCTTTTTTCGCATTTTCTGCTTTTACCTCACTTTCCATTTTAAGAGGTTCAGAGGGATTTGTATTTTTTTGGTATTCTTCTTTTAAGTTTTGGTTTTTCTCAATAGCTTCATCTTCTGCTGAAGTTTTGTTCTTGACGTTATTCTTCTTGTTTTCTTCATTCTGAAAAGTTGTAGATTTTATAGAAGTAGTTTCCTTCTTTTTTTTTAAAGAGGATTTTGATTCACCAACAACTTTTAATTTTAGGAGGCCGTCATCTTTTTTGCCATCATTAGGAGGGCTTTGCAATGAAGTGTTTGACTTTTCCATGAGGCTTTCGTCATCATCGCTTTCACTTGAATCTATATCAGCATTTTTGACTTCTTCAACAACAACACCTCCTTGAAAAGCTTTTTTCACTTAAAAAAACATAAGAGAATCTGATTTGTTAGTATTTAATTTTACTATGTTTTTTAACTGAGTTGACTCGGTTTATTTGAACAGCCTGCTCAATTTCCATCACACTCAGTTTCGACATTCTTTTTTCTACATATTTTGTCAAATCTTTGGAAGCTCTTTTCATCATTGCGATTGATTTTTTTCTCTGTTCTGACACATTTGGTGACTCATTTCCTGGACCTTTCTCTTCTGTTCCATAATATTCTCTCTCTAATGAATTTGTATCAAGGGATCTTGAAGTTCTTCGTCCCATTGCATTGAGAGGAGGCTCATTCTTTTTTACAATATTTACAATGTTGTCAATCATATTTTCTTTCTGAGACTTATCATTCACTTTCTTATTTTTACGATTCATTAATCGCTTCATTATATCATCCTCTTGTTTGATTGTTTCACTTTTAAGAAGGATGTTTATATCTTCAAACTTTTTGGTTTCGTCTTTGAGAATCGACATCACTTTTTGGTTATCCACTTGTTGCTTCACTAAAAGGAAATTCATCTCATGTTCTTTGAGTTTTTGTATTTTAATGAGTTCAGGAGTTTGAGACTGCAAATTTAAATTAACATAATGAGATTTAAACTTTCCCGAATATTTAGATAATTTGTTCATACCTCCGATTTTTTTAATCCAGGAGAAGATCTCTCCATAATATTAACAACAGTGGGTTTTAACAGGAGATTTCTCATTTTATTTTGGAAAATAAGAAATCTATCGCTATGAATAGATTCGTAATATTCAACTGCACACTAAAAATTGTCTTAAAACATAAAAAATATCAGTCAAATACGGCATATAACTCAATCAATTGATTCACAGCTTCTAAAGAAATTTCAGGTTGTTCAATGTCCAACTCCAAATTTAAAACAGTCTCTGCGAAATTTTCAGGAAGTTTTTTGAGTTTAAAACTGTCTGCATCGCAATCATCAAAACACTTTTTGGGTTCTGTAGTGAAAAAAAGAGACAAAAATATCTAAATAATAGAAGAAATAATACTTTTTTGACTAGATTTCATAGTACAATGGAATGATTAGTCTCTTCTATTTTTAAAATTCTGATTTATTGAATTTTATTTCTAAAGAAAACATTCCAATTACGCCGATTAATAATGAACGCATTTAATTAATATATTTGAATTTAGTATTTTGGAATTAAATAAAAAAACAAATAATCCCAAAACTAAAAAGTTTTCCTAAACTAAAATGGTAGAAAAAAGCAAGTTTTTTTCAGCAGAAAAGGCGGGTGTTGTTTTGGATATTGGCATTGCTTATACCAAAATTGGGTTTCTTAATGAAAATATTCCGAGGAAAATTTTAGTGACACCAAAAAATTTGTTCAAAAGCATAAAACAATTGAAAGTAAAAAGATATTTTATATCATCCTCACTCTATAAATGATAGCTGGATAAAAAAGAAACCCTTTATCTCTCTCCTGAGGAACTCAAGGAATTTAAATTTGAATTAGAAGCTTTTTTAAACGTGATTTTGTTCAAGTTAGAAAATAATTCCAATGAAATTTTTTTTTTAAAACATCTAAATTAGCGAATTATTAGTCAGTCCTAAAGAAAGATCCATTTTCATCTGTGAAAATTATTTGATTCCAAAATCAATTACGAATATAATTGGTGAAATACTGTTTAAAAGCTTAGATTGTCAAAAAGTTTATTTCCTTTTTTCCAATAGTTTGCCACTTTATACTTCAGGTATGAAATTTTATCTAGAATTTTGCCTTAAAATAAAAAAAGGGCTGTTCACAGGAATAGTAATTGAAAGCGGTTTTTATGATACTCAAATTACACCGATTTTCGAAGGCTTTCCAATGCTTCACTGTTTTGAGTTTTGTGAAGCAGGAGGATTATTGATAAGCAAAGAAATGAAAAAATTATTAATGGAGGAAAATAAAGAGAATTCAGCCTTTAAAAGAAAGATTCCTGACTTTGAGTTAGTCGAAAATCTAAAAGTAATAAAGAACATCATTATAATTTATTTTACCCAATCTTTTAAGTTTAAGTTTTTGTTTATTCCTCTAAAAACTCAGAGTGAAGAATATCTATCCAAAGAAGACAATATTCAAAAAATGAAAAAAACTCTTTATGATTACCAAATAGAAACAAAGGAATCTGTTAAGGTTTCAGTTTTTTGTTGTTGTTGTTGTAGTTTCATTCTTTTCTATTTAGATTTCATATTATACAAGATTCACTTGTGGAAATGTTTTATTTGGAGATCCAGAATCGGAGCCAAATATTGCAGCAAGCCTTTTGAAATGTATAAAGAAAGTTAGCTGCTTGTTTTTTCTTTCTTTTTTAATTTTTTGATCCCAATGTTATATGTTAAAAAAGATTGACAGGACCAGTCAAAAAAAAATTATTCAAAATTTGGTTTTATCTGGGGGAAACGTCCACATAAAGAACTTCAGCAAACGTCTAAGACAAGAAATATTCGACTTAATTGATAAAAATGAAGATTTTATATCTTTAAAACCCTTGAAAGACTATTTCGCATTTACAAATATTGTTTACCCACCCAATTGCCTTAACTTCATTGGCGGTACAAATTAAAATTAATGATTGATTTATAAAAATTAAAATATAGGAGCAATGATTGGTTCAATGACTGGCAGTGAACAATTTTCAATCACCATTAAACAATATTTAGAGATCTATGATGGTGAAATTCCAGATAAAATATTGAAAGACTATTTGAACAATTATTCGATTACAAAAGAAAAAAATGAAAAAGGTGAAAAGGCAGAAAAAAGTAGTGAGGAAATTTTCAGCGGAAGCATGGTAAATTAGGCTGGATTTATTATTTCATAAATATATCTATCTCATTTTAATTCAAATAAATAGATTTCATTATCAAAAAAAATATTTTGATGTTTAAATATTTTTTCCATTTCCAGATATTCTGAGATGTTTTCTAATGTAAACCCCCATTTTTCACTCATTAATGGCAAAGAACTCAACATTCCTCTTTCTTCGTAGACTACATAAATCGATATTGTTTGGTTGTAAGTCTTAATATAAGATATCAATGCAAAGAGCTCCTCCAGCACTTATTATATAAAATAAAAATTTCAAAAAAATAAAAACAAATAAAACTTGAATCCTCATAAAAACAATCACTTAAAAATAGGCAATCAAATTTAGATTTTTGAAGAATTATCGACAAATTTTCATTATGTTCGAAATTAATCCAGTTTAGATACAAATATTCAAATCGATTTTTTTCTAAAAAATCATCAATGTTTAAATTTTGTTTGTCTTTACCGATTCCATTTAATTCACAATTTTTCTCGACAACTTCCTTTAAATCTGGATCTTCTAAATCAGAAAAACAATAATTTACATCTTTATCAAGCCATAGGCATAACTTAATAAATTTAGATAAAATATATTGAAAATTTTACCAGTCCCAACACGCCAACCCCGCTTCCTAATTCTATGATTTTCTTCCCTTGAAATTTTTCGGGAAAATTATAAATGTAAATCGCCAAAAATTTGGAACAAGGCCAGATGTGAAAAATTTTGGTTTCGTCCATAATTTCATAAAATTTAAGATGCAGATTTTTTTGTGCATGGAATAGATTCAAAGAATTCATGAGAATTTTAGGTTGGGAAGAATACATATCAAAATTTTTTTTCTTTTTATCACAAACACACTTTATTTATTTATTTATTTATTTAATTAGAGAGGCTTTTAGCC
>Ga0302186_10000370_pt1 | contig 40792 bp, 40 predicted proteins | sample II_Bog_E1_2_FD_198782 | JGI IMG/M metagenome (GOLD analysis project Ga0302186, IMG submission 198782) | Peat permafrost microbial communities from Stordalen Mire near Abisko, Sweden - II_Bog_E1_1 | ecosystem: Environmental > Terrestrial > Soil > Wetlands > Peat | place: Sweden: Abisko... | reverse complement strand
AGCTTAGGTGGCGGAAGCGAGGATGATCCTTCGGATATGTCTCCGTTAGGTAATGAGCCAACTACCCCTGTAGAGGAGCTACCAGTAGACGGATTGGATAATTCAGTCCAGTCTGAAGAGGAGAAAGCCCTGATTGAAGAAGAAAAAGCGCTGAAATGTAAAAGGGCTTTCAACAATGTTCTATCTGAACTAGTAGAGCAAAATGATAGGAAGGAAACCGAAAAAATGGTAAAAAGCATTGTATATGATATTAGCGATGATATCATAGATCGCCATTCATTGGTACATTTTGGGAGCTATTCAGGTAATTTATCTTTTCAAAGATCTTGTTTCTTTTTCAAAGAACCTCTTCCAAATAGCAATTTATATAAATATACTCTTTTAAGTTCTAAAGACGTAGGTGATTATATAGATTGAATGTTATTTGATAATGAAGTAGAGAACTTAAAGAAAGATGGAATATTAGAATATTCAGAAAACTTAAAAAGTACGTTATGCGACAAAATTGTTGCTAACCGAAAATTGGGTATTAATTATATCTATTCACATTACCAAAAAAATGATTATTCGGAATCCTTAGAAGCTGTTGAAAGTTATATAGATTTTAATGATGATAAGAAATCACTTCTTGACAAAATAGATATAGCCTTAAAAAAGCATATAGTCAATTTGGTTACCGAGGTCGGTTGTGACTCTTCTTTAGAAGAGTCATATAATAAGACCGTTGACTATTTAAATGGTTCATCATTCGATATAAATAGTATCGAAAAAAAAAAATTCGTGATAATAGACGGTAAAGAGACTCTTTTTCAGTTAGAGAAGAAGCGTACTCTTTACAAGTATGAAGATTATACGCACATACCGGATTTCACCACTTGTTCGTTCAAAGATGGACATATTTATGTTCCGTCAAAAAATAAAGTCCTTGATCTAACTATTCGTGGCGAAAGAGATTTAGAAGCTGCTATTATGATAAAAGGGCTTAATGAGTGCGGTAGAGGTATTCGTCTTCGTGAAATCAAGACTCCAGAGGTCCTTAGTGCTGAAGTTGAATTCAGGGCTCGTATTGTTCATTCTACAATGGTGGAAAACAGCGAGTCCGGCGCAACAGTGCCTAGTTTAGATGGGTTCATCAAAGAACTTAATGACTTAGGTATAATGCTTTTAGAATAGAAGGTTTAAAATAACTACTATATAAAACAATTCTAAAATAAAATATGAAATATAAGGCTTCTAGATACTAAGTAATTGGGAAACGTGGCTTACTGTAAAAAATATTTCATATTTTATGTTATAGTCTTTGAAAGGCTATTTGAGTTGTCTTCTGAGAAATCAATTACGGGAGATGAAGACCCGATTCGTAGTATCTTTACGTAAAAGTAAAGTACTTTTTATTTTAAAAAAAAAAATATGCGGTTTTTTAAAGCCTTAAAAACCTTTTATAAAGATTTTTTCGTAAAAAAATCTTATCACTCATATAATGAGTATCATATTATATTTCAATTGATTGTAAATTGGTGCTTATTAGCATACAATGCAATTAAAAAAACTCAATGATTCAAGTCAATGATTTCTTCATTGACTTTTCCTATGGTTTTTTCCTGTATTGGCTTTTTTTTAGTTGGTTTTATTGGGGCTTATCTGGTTGATGTAATTTGTATAGAATTACTATTCTGGAGTCCATTTGACGAGCTAGAAAAAGGTTTTTCGGGAAATGGACTAGACCCAGATGCTTCTTTTTCTAATGAGATTAAAGAAGGTACTAAAGGAAAAGATACTTCAGAGAATACGGAGGAGTTAAATACTTTCAGTGGACAATTATTATTTGTTGCTGTGTGTTTAGTGTCTTTTTTATTAAAAGTCTGGTAGTAGATTTAATCATGAGTAATGCTAATAAAGAGATTTTTATTATATCCCCAATGTTAACATTTGTTATTAGTTATAGGGGTGAGCTGTAATTCCCTATGATAAATATTCAGTTTTATTAAAGGGCTCGGCGTAGTGGTCCCAAAGATTTAATCATTCAAGTATACTAGAAATTATATGAACAAATATTCCCGCAGTTATACCAATAATTGTAGCAATACCTTCTTTTACTTTATTATGATCGAATATTTTTTAACATCAATGTCAGTAATGTTTTATGATGCTGCGGAAGCGTGGCATTTTAGTATCCAAGATCTAGCAACTCCTATTATGGAAGGTATGATTTTTTTTCATAAGTATTTAATAATTTTTTCAATGGAATACTTTCGATATTTATGGGCGAATGCGTGTATTCTTTATATATTTGCTGTTTATTTCGCTAATATATTAATTATGGTTTGTGTCTTTTTCGTAAAGGCGTATTTACTAAAACACTTATGATAATTATGACCTTATTTTTTTTATTTTTCATTTTCTATATTTTCATTATTATTACACTATTTTTACCAGAAATAATGTTAGAGTTTATCAATTTTCTTTTTTTTGCGCCAATTACGGGCGCAAAAGTTTGATCGATAATATCATTTTGTATTATTTTATGGTGTGTATACGTAGATTTTATTACACGTCTAAATTCTAATTTTATAAAATTAGAATTTATAGAGCTGACTTCACCTTTATTAAGAAAAGCAAAAAACTGGGTTTTATCTACTAAAGCTGTAAAAGATTTGCGTTTGGAGGTGGAAAATTCACGTTTAATTGACGAGGAAGCTCTCGCTTTATCTAATGGACGAGAACTTGTTATACTTCAAGCATATTTGACTAAAATAGCAATAATTATGTTTATTTTTTCGTTAATTCGAAATTTTATATCAGACACTGTTGAATCAGATTTTCATTTATGCTTTTATGTTTTTATGACCAGTAAAGCTCTAAATTTAACTATTTCTGTAAATAAGCTTCGACTATTTTCTCGTCAAGATAAACGCCATATGGGTTTTGGTAAAGCTAAAGCTTTTGGAAATGTCATTGCGGCTGGATCAACTGCGGCAGCCGGTGCTGGGGGTGTAAGTATATATGCGTTTGGTGGAGATCCAGCGCAAATAGCTCCTAAGTTTTTTACAGGGGAATTATCTTGATCCCGATTTTCTGATTTATTAACAAATCCAATTAATGCTATAAAGAATATTAAAAATGCTGATCCACTTATGGTTGAGACCGCTAAAGTGGTGGAGGATGTTTTAAAAAAAGAGCCTGAAAATCCTATACGTGGATATAAATATACTGATAAAATAACCGGTAAGTCGATTCCTCCATTTGAAGCTCATTATTTATATGGAAAGCATGCAAATGGGTCTACTATTACTTTTCCAGAGTGTGATAAAGACAATCATCCAGTAGTTTTAAGGGAAAAGGTAGACGTAAATGGTATAATTATTAAAGAAAAAAAAAAATAAAATTTATTTTTCTTTAATTTATTTTATTGCTCAACAAATTATCCAAAAAATTCACTTACAATGCTAAAAAATAAGTTTTTATTTTTGTTATAGTATTTTATAATATTTTATATAAAGAGAAAGAATGACCGAGTGGCTAAAGGTGAGAGACTGTAAATCTCTTAGTAAAACTTACGTAGGTTCGAATCCTACTTCTTTCAAAATAAAAATTATTTTTAAACCGAGTATATTAAGGTATCATTTGGATTATATAAAGAGAATATGATACGAAACTTTTAATAAGTTTAAATGTATTGTATCTTTTAATCAATAGGTTAGATTTTTGCCTTACCACTACAGTTGGTATGTCTTAACAACACTTTATATAAATGTAGTTACTGATTTTGCTTTTATATATAACATTTGTAATAGGACGTAAGATTTTATACTTTATACTTTAAAGTAAAGTAAAAAAAAATATTAAAAATGATTAAAATTCTTAGAAATATAAAAAATGTGTTAGTAAAAAAAACACTAGAAATACAAAACATCTTATTTAATACTTTTCATTTAAATATGGCATACATTGTACAAGAAATTTATGTTTGTTTAGTTTTATGTTACGTTTTATTTATTTATTTCGTACATCCTTGATTTTTGATTGGTGTTTGAACATTTGTTAGCACTGGGCATTGACTTTTTGTTGGTCCATATCTTTTTCTTTTATTTATTATAAATTTAAAGATTTATTTTTTTTTTGAGAGTAAGCTATATAATGCCTTAAATTATATTACTACTCAAAGTTTTTCAAAAAATTTTTTAATTAATATTCAAGAAAAAGTTAAGTCTTTTCGATGAATATCTCTTTTTTTAAAAGAAAAATATTTAGAGGACATTGAGGATTTAAAATTGGTTCAAATGACTGGAGTAAATCGTTTTGAATTAGTAACTCAATATTTTCATTACTTATCTTATACTTTAGCGCTTAGTATGTTTATTAGAGTTATTTTTTTTCAAGATGACTATAATATAGTTGCAATAATATTCACTGTATATTTTTCTGGTGATGTTTTTAGTACTAAATATAACATAAAAAAGATTCAGTATTTTGTTTACATACAGAAACGATCAATATTTTCAAGTTCAGGGATCAAAACAACCTTAAAAGTTGCTACAGCTGTTACGGCTCCTGCGACATTAGGTTATGCCAAGTTTTGTATGATAACTGGTTATTACCCTTATGAAAATGCTCATTATGTTTGAAAGGATGGCGCTCCTATATTTAGTATTTTATATCAATTTATAGAGCCAATAAACGATCTTCATGATCAAGAGAATGGCATTAAATTGGCGAATAGAATGACAAACGATATTTCAATTGAAAATTCAAATCTCCCAAGGGATAAGCAAATTTTAAGTACCACGTATTACCAAACGAATGAGTTTGGTGATCCGACCCATAGGGAAATTTCAAAGGAATATGCTTGTAAACAGGCGTGTAAAACCGCCCGTTTAGATGGTAATAGGGTCTGCAAAAATGCTAAAGATTTTCAGAGTTTTGGTAAAGGGGCTTTTAAGCATGAAATAGGTGGTGTTGACGTGTATTATAAAAAAAAATAACCCTTTTTTTAATTTATATTTATTTTTATAAATTTTTTTCTATTAAAATAATATAAATCAAATTTTTAAATATAAAAATTGAATACTATAGTGAGTTTGATCCTGGCTCCGGATGAACGCTGGCAATATACTTAACACATGCTAGTCAAATGTTGTAAAGACATGGCGTACGGGTGAGTAATACAGAGGAACTATGCCTTAAAGCCCGAAATAATTAACCCTAGATATTCGTATCTAACTTAAAAATGTCGGATAAAGATCAATGTATCTAAAGATAATATGTTGCTTTAAGATTGGCCTGTGCAGGATTAGGTAGTTGGTATACTTGAAAAAAAGTAGTTGAGGTAAAAGCTCACCAAGCCTATGATCCTTAGTTGGTCTGAGAGGACGATCAGCCACACTGGAACTGAGATAAGGTCCAGGCTTTAAGCCAGCAGTGAGGAATCTTGGACAATGGGCGAAAGCCTGATCCAGTAATATTGCGTGAATGAGGAAGGCAAAAAAGAGTTTCGTCAAAAGCAATTTTCTCGGGATTCGGCTGTAAAGTTCTTTCGCTAATGAAGATTATGACATTAATTAGAGAAGAAGTTCCGGCTAACTTCGTGCCAGCAGCCGCGGTAATACGAAGGGGACAAGCGTTATCCTAAATGATTGGGCGTAAAGGGTTCGTAGGCGGTATTTGAAGCTCTTTGTAAAAAGATATGTTCATCACATATCAGTGCGATTAGTACCCAAATACTTGAGTATAGAAGAGGTTAATATAATTTTATAGGGAGGAGTAGAATCTGGTGATCTATGAAGGAATGCCAGGGGCGAAGGCGATTTTCTGGTCTATTACTGACGCTGAGGAACGAAAGCGTGGGGAGCAAACAGGATTAGATACCCTGGTAGTCCACGCTGTCAAATATGAATGTTATTATTAGGAGAAATTCTGATCAAAAAGCTAACGCGTTAAACATTCCGCCTGGGGAGTACGATCGCAAGATTGGAACTCAAAGGAATTGACGGGGGTCGATACAAGTGGTGGAACATGTGGTTTAATGCGATAATACGCGCGAAATCTTACCAGTTCTTGAATGAAACAAAAGCAATAATGTTGTGTTATTGTAGGTATAAAAGTTAATATACTTTAATACTATTGTTTTACAGGTGTTGCATGGCCGTCTCCAGCCCGTGCCGTGAGGTGTTCGGTTAACTCCTTTAACGGGCGAAACTCTTCTTTTATATTGGTACCTAAGTATTGAAAATTTTATTTTTATTACTAGACAACTTATAAAAAATTGCCTGTAACAAACAGGATGGAAGTGAGAATCAAGTCAGGCCCTTATGGCCCTTATGAACTGGGCCACACATGTGTTACAATGATGGTTACAAAAAGTTATACAATAAAGCAATTTGGAGTAAATCTTTAAAAATTATCGTTTGTTCGGATTATAGACTGCAATTCGTCTATATGAAGGTGGAATCACAAGTAATCGTAAATCAGCACGTTACGGTGAATTAGTACTTCGACCTTGTACACACCGCCCGTCACATGCTGGGAGTGAGTCTTGTTTGAAATTAATGACTTCGGTTTTTAGCATCGGTAAATTATCTTTTAGAAGTTTATCAATTGTGTTTTTTAAAGGAGCAGTAATTATTTTAGGGTTTATAACTGGGATGAAGTCGTAACAAGGTAATCGTACGGGAACGTGCGGTTGGAATAAAAATTATTTAAAAAATTATATATATATATGTATTAAAAAGGGTGCTTTTTGGACCCCCTTTTTATACCCGTAACTTACGGGGTAAAAAAAAGTGATTTTTTCCCTAAGGGGGTGTATCAGGGAAGCCAAAAACGCCCCTTAAAGACCCCGTAACTTACGGTGTAAAAAAACGTGGTTTTTGAGCTTTTTGGATTTTTTAAGACTTTAATTATTAAAAAATAATTGTTTATAAATATATTATATGTTGTGATTTGTTGTCATAATTGAAAAAATTAACTTGTTTTTATGTTAAAAGGCTTTTTAAAGGTTGTTAAGTAAGATATTTAAAAATTATCATTATGACCTAAGTAGGTGTATCAAAAAAGCAAAAATCATCGCATAAAAACTTCGTAAATTACGAGAATAAAAAGGTGTTTTACGCTTTTTGGTTAAAAGCAACCTTTTTAATGTGAGATAAGGGTAGTTTAAGTAGTTGTAATTTTTAGGGAACCTTTCGATTTTATAAAGAAAGTTTTAATAGTATATAAATTAATAAAAATATTTTTTTTCTATAATTAGGTAAATTTAAAGAGCCTTTAGTTCAATCTGGTAGAACATATCGCTCATAACGGTCACTGTGTAGGTTCAAATCCTACAAGGCTTATATAAAATAAAAATATTTAAGAGTCATAGCCAAATGGTAAGGCATTCGCCTTTGACGCGGACATTTTGGAGGTTCGAATCCTCTTGACTCTGAGATAATACCACTCCAATCCTCTATAAAAATTTGTCGGACGTAATAGTGTTGTATCGATAACACATACATGTTACTACAAGCCGCACAAAAAATTGGAGCTGGTTTATCAACATCAGGACTAGCCGGAGCTGGAATTGGAATTGGATTTATTTTTGGTTCACTAATTTTAGGAACTTCAAGAAATCCTACAATGAAAGACGATATGTTTCGTTTTGCTATATTAGGATTCGCGTTAACTGAAGCAATTGCACTTTTTGCTTTAATGATCGCTTTCTTAATTCTTTTCGTTTAATATTTTATTCGGAGTAAGTTTATTCTATTTAAAATTTTTGCTGTTTGCAAAATCTTTGGATATATTAGAAATTAAAACGGGAAGAGTAGGACTTTTTGAAGTTTTTAAAATCCTTTTTTGTGAGTTTTCTATACTAATAGATCATTTATTAAAAGTTATTTGTGAAACATCTAAAAAATATGTTTTATATTTTACGAAAGCTAAACAGACATTATTTGGCTTTTTTTCGTATAAAAAAGAAGAAAATTCTTTTTCCATGCCAAAAGATTTAAGAGCTATTTGTTTTTGTAATCCATTTGGAAATATATGAGATAATTTTTTACTGTTTTTTAATATAATTTTTGGTACTTTATTTGATGTAACAATTTGATTCTCTATTAAACTTTGATTTATTTGAGAAATAAGACAAATAAATTTTGTATTTAATAAAAAAGATTCATTTATCATACTAGTTAATTTTTTTTTGCAGTTGAGGTTTCATAATTTATTTTTTTTTAGCGTTTCGCTCTTTATCAGACATAATACCCTTACTATTAAGGTATGTATTTGCAGATTTTTTGCTTATACCATGTTTCATCATAAAGCCTTGTAAAGAATAGAAATATGCATTGATTAATTCTTTCGAAGTGGCATCGTGTGGTTTTATTATTTGATTTACAGCTTTATTATATGCAGCTTCACAATCTTCAACATTAGGCTTTGGTTTATTTTCTATTTTTTGTTTTTCATTAACAATTTTAACAGGTTTTGTTTTTTGTTTTTCGTTAACAACTGGAGCATTTTGAAGAACGTTAAGGTTAGCTTTATCATTTAATACCAAATCGTTAAGTTCTTCTTCTGATTTAGTTTTTAATATAAAGTCCTTATAGTCTTTCAATCTGCAATTTCAATCCAGTGTAATCTGCGTAAAAAATTTTTTACGCATATCGGATGGTACGTTTTTCATAGTTTCCTTAACATGATTAAAAAATTCTTTACGCATTTCCATGGACGTCTTATCAGTATTTCCGTTTACAGAACTTCTTTCGTTATGGGTTATGTTTTCAGATAAAATAGATCTTACTATTCTATTATCTTTTGCTAAAAGATTTTTTTGTATTTTACTTGTATGTCTGCTTCCAATAAGATTTAATAGTTCCCTTTTCATAATTATTTATTTGTCTTTTTGAACGTTTTTGTAGTTCTTGGTCTTAATTCAGGATATACAGCTGGTAATAAAGGAGAGAATTGAAAATTAATAAAGCTCTGACGATATCCGCTTTTGGGCAAGCAATCTAATCTTGTATGTGTCTTAGGCTCATTAGCATTTATATTATAAAATTTCTTAAATTCACTAGCAATATTTGCTGAAGTATTACGAATTACTGAAGGAATTTTGATTTTTAATGCTTTTATATTTTTATGTTTTAAAACAGAAAAATCGGCGTTTAAAGAAATTGCTGGTTTAATAGTTATCTTTTCATTAACACCTAAAATATTTGTAGAAGCTAAAATTTCAGAATTATTATCTACTGTATGAGTTATGATTTGTTTATTAGGAAATCTTTTTTCAGTAAAAAGACTTTTATCATTACTAATTGTTTTAATAAAACTTTTAAAATGATATTGTGTATTTAATGCTTTTATATCAAAATTTTGATTGTCTAAGTGTGTGTAAAATGTTTTTTGAGTCATATTATAAATTATATATTATTTTAGTTTTTAAAGGCATTTTATATTGAGCAAGTTTTAAGGCTTGTACTCCTATAAATAGAGAAGGTGTTTGTATTTCGCAAAGAACGGTTCCGCATCTTACTTTAAAAATTCAACGATCTATAGCTCCTTTACCTTTTCCCATACGCACTTCTAAAGGTTTTTTAGATATTTGTGTATTTGGGAAAATATTTATTTTAAGTTTTCCTCTTTTTTTAATCAGTTTATTTATTGTTTGTCTTAAGGTAGCTATTTGTTTTGATGTCATATGACCTGTAGAAACAGCTTTTAGTCCTAAAGATCCAAATGGAAGTTTATTTAATGTAAAAACTTTATTGATGGTATTTAATCTTTTTCCTTTTTGTCTTTTTTTAAATTGTGATTTTTTAGGTATGAATAACATATTTATTGTTTATAATTAACTCAAAATTTTATTCCGTAAGATCCGTATAAAGTATATAAATGGGTTTTTGAAAAATGTACATCTGCGGATATAATTTGTGATGCAATTTTTCCAACAGTGGTTGTTTCTCATTTTGCCCTATCTTTTCCTTTAATTTTTCCACTTACAATAACTTTAGCACCAAGAACTCTGCTATTTTCATCTTTAGTAATTCGATGTAGCATAATTCTTAGAAATATAAAAAACGCTCCATGAGCTCTTTTATGTAATCCTTTAAAAATTGTAGCTAAAGAACTAAGATACGCTTCAACATTTATTTTTTTTATTGTAAATAAACGTGTTAATTTAATAAAATCCATAAAAAAAGTGTATCTTCGTGCAAATAAAGATCGTTTAAATTGTCTAACTTTGTTATATATATGTAATAACGGTTCCTTTTTTAGGTGTAAATTTATTAATGAAGTTTTTACTATAGCTGTTTCTGTTTTAAAAGTATTTTTTAAAAGTGTAGCAATAATATTATTATTATTTGCTTTTAATTTTCTATCTTTTAAATTTTTAATATAGACAAAACGTGATCTTATTTTTTTAAGTTTTATAAGTTTTTTGGTTCTGTAAAAAAGATGCATTGTTAAAAAAGATGTATTTTTTACTAGATTGAAATTATTATAAGTAATAAATACTCCTTTTTTTTCAAAACTTCTTCTTAAAAGTTCATTAAAAAGTAAGGAATTTACTAATTCTTTAGGATTTAGCGATCCTCGATCTAATCGTTCATCATGTTTCCTTAATGTTACGGTAATAGCTTTTTGTCCCATAATATATTATTTTTTCTTTTTTTTAGTTGTTTTAGTTTTTATAGTAAATTTTCTTGTAACAGCAAATTCACCAAATTTAAATCCAACTTTTTCTCTTGTTATATACACTTTAGTGTAATCCAACCCGTTATAAATAAAAACGGAATTTCCGATTAAAGATGCAGGAATTGTACTATTTCGAGATCATACAACTTTTTTTTCTAAATTTGAGAATTTTGAACTTAATATGTATGGATCAACAAAAGGTCCTTTTCAAATAGGTCTTGTCATATAATTATTTTTTTTTTCGTAAATAAAAACCACTTTTAGTTGGTATTCCTCAAGGGCTTACTGGACACATACCACCATTAGTTCTTCCACCATGAGGGTGATCTACAGGATTCATTGCAATTCCACGTGTTGTTGGTCTAATACCTAAACGTCTATTTACTCCAGCTTTTCCTAATACAGTTAAATTACTTTGTAAATTTGAAATAACTCCTAAAGTTGCAAAATTTTCAACTGAAACTTCTATTATTTTTTTAGAAGGTAATTTAATTTGAGCTGTTTTTAATCCACGTTGAACTAATTGACCAAAAGTTCCTGCAGCTCTTATATATTTTGTTTTTAATTTATTATCGGTTGTTAAATTATGAATAATAGAACCAGCTGGTATATTTTTAATCATAGTTCTATATCCTAATTTAAGTTCATTTGGCTCTATTGAATTTTTAATTAAAGAACCAGGAAAAACTGAATGTGGAGCTATATTAAAAAAGAAATTTTTTTTGTTTAATTCAAAATTTAAAGTTATAAAAGCATTTCTATTAGGATCATAACAATTTGTAAGTACTACTGAATTGTTGTTTTGACTTTTATTTAAAAAATCTACATCACGATATAAATGTTTAACTCCGCCACCTTTGTGTCAAACTGTTATTCTTCCGTTTACAGAACTTCTTCCGTTATGGGTTATATTTTTAGATAAAATAGATCTTACTATTCTATTATCTTTTGATAAAAGATTTTTTTGTATTTTAATTGTATGTCTGCTTCCATTAGTAACAGGATTTAATTTTTTTAATTTCATAAATATTTATTTTTCAACCTTCTTCGTCTAGAGGTAGGACATTGCCTTTTCACGGCAAAAACACGAGTTCGATTCTCGTAGGAGGTATTTACATTTTTTAAAACGTATGTTTACATCAGTAATAAATTCATTTTTGCCAAAAGTATTTTTATCTGTATCAATTTTATTTCAATTAACATTTAATATTAGATTAATAAATAATTTAAAATACAATTATCCAATTGTGGATCAAGAAGTATTTTACCCAACTCTTTGTATATTAATTAGTATATTTTTTTTATATACAAATTTAAAAATAGGAGGTTATTTTTCTAATTTTTTACTTATTAATAATGAAAAAACTAGAATAATTAAGATATTAATTATTCATACAATATTTCCATTTTTGCATTTGAGGAAATTCAATAATACTAAAATATTTATTAAAATTTATGAAAAATTTAAAAAATAATATAAAATTTGGAATACAAAATATATTTGCTTATTTTAAAAAAAATTTATGAGGAATTATTTTTCGTTTTATTCCTTCTTTGTTTTTATTGGGATTTTTTGCTTTAAAAAATTCTTATACTATATCATTATTTATTACACAAAATATTATATTATTTTTCTTATTAATATTTTATAATTATAATAAATTAATTATTAAAAAGATATTTATTATTTCTATTAACGTTCTGGGTAATTTACTTATCTGCTTTTTTATTCTTTTTACAGTAACGTTACCTTGTGGTGGCGTTATAGAATTGATTTTTGGACACTTGTTCCCTTTTCAATTTTTAGGAATCGAAATTTCGGTCATTGGAATTTATTATTTTATTTTTATACTTTTTTTGGTTATTTATTTATTACGTATGATTATATTCCACCGTTTGGAAAATAAATGAATCGGGTGAAATATTCATGAATTTTATATTGTTTCGTATATAAACCCGTTGTCCGAATTTAATGAATTTCAAAAATCAAAAAAAAATGAAATTTTATCATTTGATAAACATGTTGTAATATATATATTACTACTTTTCAGCATTATTTTGATTACAATAAATTTAAATGGAATTTATATTTTAATAGATGCATATCGTCCAGAAATCTTAAGGGGAGATCGTCAATTACTGATTATACAAAGGGTAAAATTTTTTGAACACTTTGGCGAAACATATAGAGCTATCGAATATCTTCGTCAATATTGACAATCAACAAATCTAGCTTTAATTTTTTTGATATCATTTTTAATCCTGATTTTTCAAATGGTTATTTTAGATGTCTCATGAAATAAAATAAAAAATACATTTGATCCTATGGATATTACTGGATTATATTTCTTATCTGTGTGTTATTATTTTATGTCCAATATGCATAATTCATATATTATACATAAAAGTTTATATATGCAAACAGCGCTTTCTGGAAATTTAGAAGTTGCAAGTTTGATTTATATAAAATTAGTTACTTTCTTTTTAATCAATTTTATAGCCCTTTTTTTAACAGCCTTTTCCTCAAATTCAAAGGCTGTTAAAGTCTTTGGTTGTTTTATTGGAATAATTTTATTAAATGTGAATTTTATTTCTTTAGATGAATTTATTTGTTATTATGCCATTATAATAGGAACATCATCTAATTTGTTAGAACTGTTTCAGAATGAAATATCTATTTTTGGTTAATCTTTATGCAGCGCAAAGCTGTATATTGATTCAACAAAAATACTAGCTCCTACGCTTTGCTGTCGAAATTGGTAGACACGTTAGACTTAAAATCTAATCTCGTTAGAGGAATTGGTTCAAGTCCAATACAAAGCATTTTTATTTTTTTAAAAACAAATGGATATAACAGTAATCAAATCATTTTTTCCAGAAATATTTTTATCTGTATCAATTTTATTTCAATTAGTCTTTAATATTAGATTAATAAATAATTTAAAATACAATTATCCAATTGTGGATCAAGAAGTATTTTACCAAACACTTTTTATATTAATTAGTATGTTTTTTTTGTATACTAATGTAAAAATTGAGGGATATTTTTCTAATTTTTTATTTATTAATGATGAAAGTACTAGAATAGTTAAAATGTTGGTTTTAATTACCTGCTTTTTAACTTTTAGTATTGTACTTCAGACATTTAAATTACAAAAATTAAATTTTTTTGAGTATTTTGTAATTTTTTTAATATCTTTATTATCATTACTATTATTAATTAGTGCATCTGATTTAATTTCTTTTTATTTAGTTATAGAAATGCAAGCACTTTGTTTTTATGTGTTAGCTAGTTTTAAACGTGATTCTTCATTTTCAGCAGAAGCTGGTTTAAAATATTTCATATCTGGAGCCTTTATTTCAGGTTTTTTTTTACTTGGAAGTAGTTTATTGTATTTCGCTTTAGGTACATTAAATTTTAATGCCTTAACTATACTATTATCTTTTCCTTTTTCTGAAAACAATTCTACATTAGAATATATAATCTTTATTGGTATTATATTTATAACTTCGACATTATTATTTAAAATTTCTTGTGCACCGTTTCATTTTTGATCTCCTGATGTATATGATGGATCTCCTTTGAGCTCAACAATAATTTTTTCTATAATTCCTAAGTTATCGTTAATCACATTCTTTATAAAATGACTTTGTTGCTTAAATATTTATTCAAGCAATATTTCTTTTATGCTTTTAGCTTGTGGAATTTCATCCGTTTTTATTGGTACTTTTTATGCATTAAATCAAAAAAGACTTAAAAAATTGATAATTTATAGTTCAATTGCACAAATAGGTTTTATTGCGATAGGTTTAGCTTCAAATACTTTAGGTGGGTATTCAGCAATAATATTTTTTTTAATTATATATCTAATTACATCTATATTGGTTTGAGGACATTTTTCATTATTTTATAGTTTTCAACAAAAGATAAACACTTTTTTTAATAAAACATCAAGTCCTTTATTTATTTCAAGTTTAACAAATTTATTTAATAAAAACAAACTTTGAGGTTTTTCTTTTATTATTATTTTTTTTTCTATAGGAGGAATACCACCATTAACTGGATTTTTAGCAAAAATTTTAATCTTATTTGAGGTTATTAATTCCAATAATATTATTATAGCAAGTATTTTAATTATTTTAAGTTCAATATCTATGTTTTATTATATAAGAATGATTAAAATTATGTTTTTTGAACCAAAAGGGATTGATAAATCATATGAAAAATTTCAAATTATATTTCATAATAGTTCTTTAGATAAAATTTATCTTTGTGTAGCATTTTTATTGTTTTTATTAATGGTTTCATTTTTCTTCCCAACAGGGTTATTAATTTTATGTGAATACATAATTTTAAATTTATCTGGTTTTTAAAAATAAAAAAATATGAAAAATAAAGCTATAATAAAAATAGAAAATATGTTGCCATTAATAGCATCATCTTCATCTTTAAATGAAAAATGTATTGTAGTATCTTCAAATCATAGCGAAACAACTTTATATTTACTAAAAAATCATATCGGTTTTCAATATAATGTTCTTTCATGTATTTCTGGAGTTGATTATATGAAATCAACATATCGTTTTGGAGTTATTTACGATTTATTAAGTTTAACTTATAATTCTAGATTACGCTTAAAAGTCTTTGTTAATGAGACAACACCAGTAGATACTGCAATTAAAGTTTATATTAATGCAAATTGATGAGAAAGAGAAATTTGGGATTTATATGGAGTTTTTTTTCGTGGACATACAGATTTAAGACGTATATTAACTGATTATGGGTTTGAAGGTTTTCCTATGAGAAAAGATTTCCCGCTTTCTGGATATATAGAAACTAAATTTGATAGTACTAAACGTAGTGTTGTTTTAGCACCAGTGCAATTAACTCAAGAATATAGAACTTTTGGACATTCAGCAAAATAATAAAATAATAATTAATTAAAAAATTAATTAAAGTAACAAATTAATTTTATAAAGATAATAAAAGAGAGAATATTTCAAAATATAAATATATTTTGCTCTAATACTTTTATTTCTTATTGGTCTTCCAATTAATATAAGGTCGGTATTAATACGCCTTATATTTACAAAGAAGAATCGTGTATTTATACATTATGATTCAATCTTTTTTATAACACGCAGAGTATGAACATGAAAATAAGATTATATATAATCTCAATGCTTTTGTTAACCAAAACAAGTTTCCTTGAGGGGGATGATGTCCCAAAAGGTACTTGAACACTATTAGATCCATCAACATGGGATGATAGATTAGTCGGATTAATTTTATTTACAGGTGTCACCACTTTGTTAATGCTTATAGCAACTAGTGGTGCGGCTCCAAAAATCCTTGGAAGCTTGGGTGGCGGAAGTGATGACGATCCTTCGGAGATGCCTCCTTTAAAGAATACCCCAACTGTTCCTACCGAACAGCCAATAGACGTATTGGATAACGTAGGAACAGTTGAACCAAAGAGTAATGAAGCAAAAATAGTAAAAGTTTCTTCAATGTCAGTAAAAGCTAAAAAAGTAGAATATATAAACACCCAATACAATGAAAATCCTGAGCCGTTTATACTTTCAACAGAGCATGCAGGTAGCTCTTTAAAGTACGAAAATATGGGGAATAATGTGTATAGCTTTAAAAAGGATACATGTATTTATAATCGTTTGAATTCATCTGAATTAGGTAAATTTCTGGATGAATTAATTCTTGTTAAATTATTAGAACCATTAGAAGACGAGGTATTACAATACATTACCCAGGAAGATATTTTACAAAATGTAAAAAATAATAGAGAAACGGCTATTAAAGCTATTCATGGTGACATGGTTCGTAAGATGGGGGGGGATAAGAACTCTATATCACTAGACACTTTTAAGGAGCATATATCTTTTAAAGAAGACAGAGAAACTATCTCTGAAGAAATAAACGTCATTTGTAGAGAGTTTGGTGTTTTTTTTGGCCATTAAAATTGTTTTTAAAAAACAATTTAGAACTCTAATTAGAATCGTATGATCGATTCTTTAGTTTCGCTAACGAAACGGTGGACGCGTCAGACTTAAAATCTGATCTCACAAGAGGTGTTGGACTCAAGTCCAATACGGAACATTTTATATATGCTAGTAAAAAAGAAAGAGTTAAATAGAGAATTAAAAAATTTTACAATAAATTTTGGACCGCAACATCCTGCGGCACATGGAGTTTTACGTCTAATTTTAGAATTAGATGGAGAAATTGTAAAAGGTGCTGATCCGCATATTGGATTATTACATAGAGGGACAGAGAAGCTAATCGAATATAAGGGATATTTGCAAGCATTGCCTTATTTTGACCGTTTAGATTATGTTTCTATGATGGCGCAAGAACATACTTATTCTCTAGCAATTGAAAAAATAGGAAATATACAAATCCCTCGTCGAGCACAAATACTTAGAACAATTTTTGCTGAAATAACTCGTATATTAAATCATTTACTGGCTGTAGGATGTCATGCAATGGACGTTGGAGCAATGACTCCATTTTTGTGAGCCTTTGAAGAGCGCGAAAAATTAATGGAATTTTATGAAAGAGTTTCAGGAGCAAGAATGCATGCTGCTTATATTAGACCTGGAGGAGTTGTTACCGATATTCCAGAAGGATATTTAGATGATTTATATCTTTTTATAAATCAATTTAATCTAAGATTAGACGAAATTGAAGAAATGTTAACAGGAAATCGTATCTGAAAAGAACGTCTTGTTGATATTGGTATAGTTGATGCTAAAACAGCTGTAGAATGAGGATTTAGTGGAGTAATGTTACGTGGTTCTGGAATACCTTGAGATCTTCGAAAATCGCAACCATATGAAATTTATTCTGAATTAAATTTTTCTATACCTGTAGGAAATAGTGGAGATTGTTTTGATCGATATTTAATTCGTGTTGAAGAAATGCGTCAATCATTGGTTATTTTATCTCAAGCAATAAATTTATTAGAAACAGGACCAATAAAAACAACAGATTGTAAAATTTGCCCTCCATCACGTTCAGAAATTAAAAATTCTATGGAAGCAGTTATTCATCATTTTAAATTTTTTAGTGAAGGATTAATTTTACCTTTTGGAGAAACTTATACAGCAACTGAAGCACCTAAAGGAGAATTTGGAATTTATTTAATATCAAATAATACTGAAAAACCTTATAGATGTAAAATAAAAGCTCCAGGATTCGGGCATTTACAAGCACTAAATGTTATGTCTAAAGGTCATATGATTGCGGATGTTGTTACAATTATAGGAACTCAAGATATCGTTTTTGGTGAAATAGATCGTTAAATAAAAATATGATATTAACAACAATCTTTTCAGTTTTGATATGCGGAATAGCCGCTCTGTTTTTTGTTGATTCAAAAAATATAAAAGTTTTACAATCAACAGCGCTAATAACTTCAAGTATTGTACTTATTTTATCTTGTGAGTTACTTAGTGATTTTGATCCAAATTTTTACCTTTTTCAACATTATGTTACTTATACTATTGGATCTGATTTTTTAAATTTAATATATTCGTTTGGTTTAGATAATATTTCAATATATTTTTTCGTCTTAAGTTCATTATTGATTTTTGTTTGTATACTTTTTATTTGAAAAGATAAATTATTTAAAGAATACGCATTAGCATTATTAGTTATAGAATTATTTTTGCTTGTTATTTTTTCTGCTTTAGATTTATTTCTTTTTTACATATTTTTTGAAGCAATTCTTATTCCAATGTATTTACTTATTGGTATATGAGGTTCGAGAGAAAGAAAAATTCGTGCAGGATATTTATTCTTTTTTTATACTTTATGTGGATCAATAATGTTTTTAATTGGTATATTATATATTTATTCAATAACTGGTACTTGAAATGTAGAATATTTAATGTCATTTAAATTTAATGAAACAGAACAATATATTTTATGATTATGCTTTTTCTTATCTTTTGCTTCAAAAATTCCAATGTATCCATTTCATATTTGGTTACCAGAAGCCCACGTAGAAGCACCTACAGTTGGGTCTGTATTACTTGCAGGAATTTTATTAAAACTTGGTGTTTATGGATTTTTACGTTTTAGTATTACATTATTTCCTGAAGCATCATTATTTTTTTCACCTTTGGTATATTTATTATCAATTATTGGAATCCTTTATGCATCTATGACAGCAATAAGACAAACAGATTTAAAAAGAATTATTGCTTATTCATCAATTGCACATATGAATTTAGTAACAATTGGTATATTTAGTTTTACCGTAATGGGAATTGAAGGTGCAATATTACAAAGTATTAGTCATGGTTTCGTTTCTGGAGGTATGTTTTTATTGATTGGTATTTTATATGACAGATATCATTCACGTTTTTTACAATATTATGGAGGTTTAGTTCAAGTAATGCCAATATACGCTATCTTTTTTTTAATTTTTACATTAGCTAATATTGCACTACCAGGAACTAGTAGTTTCGTAGGAGAGTTTTTATTATTATCTGGAATTTATAAAACCAATATTATAACAGCTATAATAAGTACTTTAGGTGTTATATTATGTGGTGCATACTCTTTGTGATTATATAATCGTGCTATTTTTGGAAATTTAAAAAATGGATATATTGTTAATTTTTATGATATGGATTTTAAAGAATTTTTAGTACTTACACCATTATTTATATTAATATTTATAATGGGTATTTATCCAACATTTTTTTCATCTATCATTGATATATCTTCTTCTAGTTTATCATTTATAATATTATAAAATATGAATAAAAAAAACGATAAACTAAATTTAGGATTATATTTACAAAATATTGATTTAGTGAATAAATATTGTTTAAAATCATTAAATCAAGCACCGAAAATAAAAAAAATATATATTCAAGCCTTTTTAAAAGATTTTGTAGAAGCAACAGACTTTGTAACAAGTAAAAAAGCGTCAGATGATATAAAATTAAAAGCTAGTATGTTTTTTTATATACTCTTAAATCAACGCCCAAGTGTACAATTTCAAAGTATAAAAGCCACAAAATCTTCTAAAACTATGAATGATGGTGACTTCGTTATTTCTTGTGGTATAACTGGACAAGAACAAATTAATGAACTTTTAGAATATTTAGGTAATACTAATTATTTAAAATCAAATTTTAAAACATTGACATCAAAACAAGTACCAAAAGACGGTATATTTAGTTACAATTTAAAAATCCCTGGAAATGCTTTTTTTGAAATAAACGATTTTTTTAACACATATTTTCCAAATATCAATTTAAAAAGATTGAATTTAGATATCAGTATTGTATTTGAAAATTTACCGAATAGCATAAATCTTACGCCTGCTTTAAAGCAAACATTAAAACTATGATATTTCAAATAATAGTCTTAATGCTCACTTTAGCGTTTATAGCACCAGACACTTTGAAAGATTCGTTTTTTGAAAAATCTGGTGCTGTATTAGATAAATTGAATCTGCTTCTATATGAATGGATAACAGACAAAAAGTATCAGTTGCTAAGAAATAGTACCATTAATCTTTTTATAATAAAATTTGCCGAATTAAGATTATTTATATCTAAAAAGATAAAAAATAAAAATATTCCAGTATTTATTAAATTAAAATTATTTATATCCAAGTTGATAAAAAATACGATACTTTTTATAACCCTTGAAAAACTTTTCCTTTTTATTCTTTTTATAAGTACTATTGTTTTTTTATATTTACACAGTAAAGGATTCGAGAATTTGCGAAATATACTGTTTTCAATAATAATATATGACACTACTACATATCTTTTCTGGATATACTATACGTATTATGGAGAATCTTGAGCTTTATTCTTAATAGTAGAATACATTTGTGATTTTATTGAAACTATGAAGATACTAAATATAATTATTAGCGTTATTAATATATTATTAGGATATTTTTTTTTTATGAAAGGTACTAAAAAAGTGAGAGAAAAAGAAAGTATAAGATTTTATTTTGCTTATACTTCAATAGGGATACATATAATATTTTTATGCTACTATTTATTTATTAACAGTTTTTACGAAGATTTTGTTTTCAGTACAGCAAATTTAAACGGTGAGTACGCAACTATTTTTTATGATATGTACTTCCAAATACTTCTTTTTATTATAAATGGAATCCTATATACTTATTTACTTTTTACAATAGCAAGAATTAACAAAAATTTTATAATAATTTATAGTACATCTTTTATGATAATAATTTATCCTATGATTGTATTAAATACGCATATATCTGATATTTTTAGATATAATATTTAGTAAACTTAATATTTTTTATTTTTAAAAATAAAAAATATTACAGCAAATTAAAAAATTCTTATATATGTAAGAATTATAGGTTTAAACCCTATGTAGTTATAAATATTTATTCTTAAAAATAGAAGGATAGTTTAATGGTAGAGCGTTGGTTTCCAAAACCATTAATGGGGGTTCGATTCCCTCTCTTTCTGTTTTATTAATTTCGAAGACTTCTAGACTATAAATTAAAGTCTTCAGAAAATAGAAACATGATTTCAAAACCAACATATTCAAACTGGCAGGGTTTATATGCGTTTGCGTCACGTTGACTATTTTCTACCAATCACAAAGACATTGGAATTCTTTATTTACTTTTTGGAGGACTATCTGGAATTTTAGGTACAACAATGTCTGTTATTATCAGAATGGAACTTGCATTACCTGGAAATCAAATTTTAATGGGAAATTTTCAATTATATAATGTGTTAATTACAGGACATGCATTTTTAATGATCTTTTTCATGGTTATGCCAATTTTAATTGGTGGTTTTGGAAACTTTTTCGTACCTTTAATGATTGGAGCACCCGATATGGCGTTTCCTAGAATGAATAACATTTCTTTTTGGCTATTACCACCATCACTATTATTACTTCTTTCATCTACTTTAGTAGAAGCAGGAGCTGGTACAGGATGAACTGTTTATCCACCATTAAGTAGCATTCAAGCTCATTCTGGACCATCAGTAGATTTAGCTATCTTTAGTTTACATCTTTCTGGTGCTGCATCTATTTTAGGAGCGATAAATTTTATAACAACTATATTTAATATGAGAGCACCAGGAATGACAATGCATAGAATGCCTTTATATGCATGGTCTGTATTAATTACTTCATTTTTATTATTGTTATCTCTACCAGTATTTGCTGGAGCGATTACAATGCTTTTAACTGATAGAAATTTTAATACAACCTTCTTTGATCCAGCAGGAGGAGGAGACCCTATCCTATATCAACATTTATTCTGGTTTTTCGGTCAAATAAAATGCAGTGGCCCATTCACAGTTTAGTAAAATGTGAATTGTACCGCGCCATATGCTGGAACCTAGTGCATTCATTCGCTATTTACTATTAAATCAGTCTATTATTATTTTTGAGTTCTGTTTTGGACAATAATCAAAAAATATCTTTTAGTAGCCTTAATAGTCATAAATTTAGCAATGGCTAGCAATCAGCAGGTAACCAAAAGTAAATCTTTTACCAAGTAGGTACCTCAGAGACTTTACGCGCGGCATTTTTCAAGTTTTGTTTTGAACTTTATAAAAAAAAACATTTTTTAAAAGAAAAAATATGTATACAAATATTAATATAAAAAGGGAAGAAGAAAAGAAATTTAAGATAAAAAAAGATGATGATGAAAAGAAATTTAATGAATGACTTGCCGGCGTTATTGATGCTAATGGTTCATTAACTGTTTACAAAGACGGCTACGTGTCCTTAGAAATTACTATGAGAAGTAATGACTTTGCAACACTAATGTTAATTAAAAATAAACTTGGAGGCTCTGTCACCTTACGTGCTGGAGTTAAAACATATAGATATAGATTACATAATAAAGCTGGAATTATTGATTTAATTCATAGAATAAATGGAAATGTAAGAAATAGTATGAGACTTATTGCTTTAAAAAAAGCGTGTACATTTCTTAAGATTCCTTATATTTCACCAATTGAATTATCAATTAATTCCTCTTGATATAGTGGATTTTTTGATGCGGATGGTTCGATTTCTATTAATTTCCAACCCTCTTCCAACATACAAGTAACACCTATAATTACAATTAGTGTTACAAATAAATACAAAATGAATATAGATCCTTTTTTAATATTTAAAGGCAATATTTACTTTGATAAAAGTGGTTATGGACATTACATTTGATCCATTTCTAATAAAAAAGACATTTTAAATATCTTGGAGTATTTTAAAAAAAATCCTATACGATCTTGTAAACTAGCAAGATTAAAATCAATATACCGATTCTATAAATTAAAAGATTTAAAAGCACACCAACAACCCATTAATACTCCATTATACAATAGTTGGCTTTCTTTTAAATGAAAATGAAATAAATTTTACTAATACTAAAAATTCACAATATATAAAAAATATTTTTATATTTGAAAAGTGATGATAAAGTCCGGAGTGGTTCTTATAAACCACTTTGCACCCAGAAGTTTATATTTTAATATTACCAGGTTTTGGAATCGTTAGTCAAATTGTAGCAGCGAGAGCAAGAAAACCAATATTTGGTTATTTAGGGATGATTTATGCTATGATTTCTATTGGAGTACTAGGATTTATTGTTTGAGCTCACCACATGTATCAAGTTGGACTTGATGTGGATACTCGTGCATATTTTACCGCAGCAACTATGATTATTGCCGTACCAACTGGTATTAAAATTTTCAGTTGAATTGCAACTTTATGAGGAGGTTCTATTAAATTTGATACACCAATGTTATTTACAACAGGATTTATCTTTTTATTTACTGTTGGTGGTCTTACAGGAATAGCGCTTTCAAATTCAGGAATAAATGCAGTATTACATGATACTTATTATGTTGTTGCTCATTTTCATTATGTTTTATCTATGGGTGCTGTATTCTCAATTTTTGCCGGTTGATATTTTTGAATAGGTAAAATTACCGGATTACAATATCCAGAGTTTTTAGGTCAAATACACTTCTGATTATTCTTTTTAGGGGTTAATTTAACTTTCTTTCCTATGCACTTCTTAGGATTAGCAGGAATGCCTCGTAGAATTCCTGATTACCCAGACGCTTTTGCTGGATGAAACTCTGTTGCATCTTTTGGATCATATGTTTCTACTTTATCAGTATTGTTATTTCTTGTAATTGTTTATTTAACTTTAACAAGCAAACCTAAAAAACACTAATCTTTAAAAATCATCCAGACATTACATTTGTATATAAATTAAAAAAGTAAAACTATTTAACACACTAAATACAGGGTTAAATAGACCCTTTAAATAATATCGTAACTTACGGGGTAAAAAAACATGGTTTTTACCTAAGGGGGTGTATCACGGAAGCCAAAAACGGGGTCTAAAATCTACGTAACTTACGGTGCCAAAAAAGGTGGTTTTTGGGTTTTTAAAAATAAAAAAAATTAGATAATAAAGAGAATCGAACTCTTTTTTTAGGTTTTGCAAACCTACACATTACCGTTATGTTATATTATCAAAACAGAATCCTTGAGTGGGAATCGAACCCACGACCAAATGATTAACAGTCATTTGCTCTACCACTGAGCTACCAAAGAAATTTTATAATTTAGATAGCTTTTTTTCTAATAAGTTTTACACCGTAACTAGATCTTGATGTTTTCCGATTAAGCACTCCAGGAAAATCATATTTACCTCGTATACATTTATACCTAACTCCCGGCAAATCTGGTACTCTACCACCTCTTATTAAGACAACAGAATATTGTTTAAGATTATGCCCTATACCAGGAATATATGCTTCAACTCTTTTTTTATTAGATAACTTTATCTTCGCTACTTTTCGTATTGCAGAATTTGGTTTTTTTGGTGAACGTGTTATAATTTTTGTACAAACTCCTTTAACTTGAGGATTATGTAACAATGCTTTAGTTGTTCACTTTTTAATTTTTCGTCTTCGAGAAAGCTTTATTAATTGATTATTTGTTACCATTTTTTTTTTAATTATTTAACAGTTCCTGCACACAATGAAGCAAGTCTTAAATATTTAGAATACTTAAACATATTAGGGATTGCTCCAAAAACTCTAGTTCCTATTAGTGTATTTTTTTTATTTAGTAAAACAATACAATTATTCATGAATCCTATTTGTTCATTTTGTTTAGACTTAGTTATTGAGCGTGTTCTAACTATAACACCTTTTGTTACGTCACCCTTCTTTATTTTTGCTGTTAGTCTTCTTTTTTTACGTAAAGTTTTTACCGAAACCACTATTACGTCTCCAATATGAGAATAACGTTTTTTATATCCTTTAGATACTTGAATACAACAAACATCTTTCGCTCCTGAATTATCTACAACTTTTAAATAAGTTCCATTTTGAATCATATATTAATTTTTATCAGACTGACTTTTTATATCCAGGAATTATACCAAATTGAAAAAGCTCTCTTAACTTTACTCTAGAAATATTAAAAGGTCTTATAGAACCTCTACCACGATTATTTAATACGCATCTTCGTACAAGTTTGGTTTTAGAATAATTTTTTTGTTTTAATTTCAAAAAAGGTTCTAGTTTTAATTCCTTTTTATTTTTTTTGTTATTTAAAAAGTTCGTATAAAGAAATTTTAAAATAACAGTTTTTTTTTCCATATGATGAAACTTTTTCCTAATTTTTTCGTCTTTAATTTTTAGATGCAACATTTTATATTTAAAAAAAGATAATACAGTATTATAAATAAAACTATTGTTTATTTTTACTAACTGTTTTTAAAAGTACATACAAACGTTTAATAATTTATTAATAAATATATTAATAATAGAATAATTTTATATTATAATAGAATACTTTTTATTTTTTATGAAATTTTTAATCTCAATTTAACGCTCCTGCTTCTCATGCGTAAATAAAACCAATTAACAATTCAATAATGAAATCAAACATTCCTCATAAACCTTCAGTATTTAAATAGCTAAAAGATACACATCAAGGAAAAAAATAAACGGCTTCTAAATCAAAGATAATAAATAAAATAGCTACTAAATAAAAACGAACGTCAAAAACGTTACGTGCATCTTCATACGGATCAAATCCACATTCATAAGCGGAAACTTTTTCTACATCCGGACTAGAGGCACTGAAAGAATATGATAACAAAATTATTACACTCGATAGGCCTATTGAAAATATTAATAAAATACCAATTTTAATTGATTCATTATAAAACAATGACATTTTTTTTTGAAAGAAGCAGAATTCGAACCTAAAAGATAATTTTTAATAAATCAATTTTTATTTGTCAATTGATTCTTTATGCTGTATATAAAAATTTGTTCATATGTTTTCCCAACATATGAAACAAAACTATTGTTTTTAGAAAGAAGTATTAAGCTTGTTCTAATTGTTCAGTTACTCACGCAGTGAATAAGTTTTCGTTTACACACTGTACAACAATTGGCATAAATCCATGATTTATACCACAAATTTCACTGCACTGACCGTAGAAAACACCAGCTCTTTTAATAAATACAGTCACTTGACTTAATCTTCCAGGACACGCATCAACTTTAATTCCAAATGATGGAACAGCTCAGCTATGTAACACATCCGCTGATGTAATTAATAAACGTGTATGAGTGTTTGTTGGTAAAAATACTCTTTGATCTGTTTCTAATAATCTAAATTCACCTGTATTTAAATCTTCAGTATTTTTCATATATGAATCGAAATTTAACGCTGAAGAACCGTTTACAATTGCATAATCAGCTAATTCATAACTTCAATACCATTGATGTCCTATAATTTTTAAGGTTAAAGAAGCATCTATTAATTCATCCAATGAATATAATAAAGTAAAAGAAGGTATTGCTATAATTATTAGTATAACTGCGGGAATTATAGTTCATATAATTTCTAGTATACTTGAATGATTAAATCTTTGAGACATTACATTCACTACTTCATTGAATCTAATTATAATTATATATAATAATCAACAAACAGCAGCCCCTATAAAGATTATAAAAAACATTAAATAATTATGAAAAAATATCATACCTTCCATAATAGGAGTTGCCGGATCCTGGGTACTTAACTGTCATGCTTCCGCGGCATCACAAAATGTTATTGGCATTGATGTTAAAAAATATTCTATCATAATATATAAAAACTATGCTCAGTATTGGACTTGAACCAACACCTCGTGTGAGATCAGATTTTAAGTCTGACGCGTCTACCAGTTTCGCCAACTAAGCTTGGGGTAAATAGTGGGACTCGAACCCACAACCACCAAAGTCACAGTTTGATACTCTAACCATTGAGCTATATCTACCAGATACTAGTTTTTACGGTTATTTTAATAATAAAACTAAACAAAAAAATAAAATAAAACAAAAAAAATACATTAAATAATGAATAACAAAACCTGTTTGTAATATTTTTACAGAATTAACTGTATTATTAATTAAACCAATTAAACCAAAAGGACCTACTTTTTCTATAATTCCTCTATCTATTGTTTTATAAAAAAAAGTATAGCTTAAATTAAGCAAATTTTGAGTTATAATTTCATTATAAATTCTATCAAAAAATCATTTTTTATTAAAAAAATTATAGAACTTTTTAAAGAACGAACTTTCTTTTATCAAAAAATATTCAGATAAAAAATATCTATATAAAAAAAAAGAAAAAGCAGCTCCGCATATTGTAAGAATAAAAGGTAATAATTTAAATCGAATATCAATAAATTCAATATCTACAATATTATAATTAAATGGATTAATAAATATTGCCGAACCTCAAAAATCAGTACCAAAACCGATAAAAAAGTCTTTGGATAAATATCCGATAAAAATACTTAACATACATAATAAAAATAATGGAAGTGTCATTCTTCAACTTCCTTCATGTGCATTAGAGATAATAAATTTATTTCCATTTGGAGAAGATAAAAAAACTAAATATAATAATCGAATTGAATAAAAAGCTGTTGCAAAAGCAGCAAGAGTTCCCAAAATATAAGAAAAATGCCCACAAATACTGTATGTTGCATAACTTATTTCTAAAATTACGTCTTTAGAATAAAAACCAGCCAAAAAAGGAAAACCCATTAAAGCAAAAGACCCAATCAACATAACAGAATAAGAAAAAGGTAAAATTCGTCTAAGACCTCCCATTTTTCGCATATCTTGTTCATCTGATAAGGCATGAATTACAGATCCTGCTCCAAGAAATAATAGCGCTTTAAAAAATGCGTGATTTGAAAGATGAAACATACCTACTTGATAACTAGATAGACCACACGCAAATACCATGTAACCTAATTGACTACATGTAGAATATGCAATTACTCTTTTCATATCATTTTGAAATAACCCTGTAGTTGCAGCAAAAAAGGCTGTTGCTGATCCTATCAAAATAAGAATATTTAATGTAAAAGGAGAAAATTCAAATAAATATGAACATCTACAAATTAAAAATACACCAGCAGTTACCATTGTAGCAGCATGTATTAATGCAGAAACAGGTGTTGGACCTTCCATAGCATCCGGAAGTCATGTATGTAATCCTAATTGTGCCGATTTACCCATTGCACCAACAAATAAAAGTATACAAATTAAATCTATTCCAGAAATTTTTAAATTTCCAATAGACAAATAATAATTTTCAAATAAAGGTGCCATAGTAAAAATTATATCGTAGTTTAAACTATTACATATAAAATAAATTCCAAAAATAGCTAAAAGTAATGCAAAATCTCCAATTCTATTTATTAGCATTGCTTTTATAGCTGCTTTATTTGCTTGAATTCTTGTAAATCAAAAATTTATCAATAAGTATGAACATATACCAACACCTTCTCAACCAACAAACATCTGAAGAAAATTATTTGCTGTTACAAGCATTAGCATAAAAAAGGTAAATAATGATAAATAAGACATAAATCTTTGTAAATGTGGATCACTTTCCATATATTCAGTAGAATATAAATGTACTAAAGTTGAGATAAATGTTACAACCACTAGCATTACTGTAGTTAAAACATCAAAACAAAAAGATCAATCCAATTCCAATGAATCTATATAAATTCATTGTGATATATTAACTATATATATTTCACCTGTACCTAAAACTTTGCAAAACAAACTAAAAGAAAGTATAAAAGATATTAGTGTGAAGGATGTTGTTATATAAGAAACACCATGAGTAATATAACGCCCAAATAGCCCACCAGAAAAAAATCCTAAAAGTGGAAATAATATTATTAATAAATACATATTTATTTTATATTAGTTTTAGATATTTCTGATGTATCACTACTTTTTGTAAAAAAAGTATATTGTAAAAAAATACTTTTTGGTTTATTTAAAAGAAGATACCCTAACGCCTTTGCACTTGGCAAAATTTCAGCTATAATTATAGTTCGAAAAGTTTTAACTCCAAAATGCTCTTTTGCTTTTTTACTAACGTGTGGTGATTTTAATAAAGTAATATCTTTATATGTACATGGAAGATGTGCAACAGTTGATTTTATATTCAGCTTTTTAAATATATATTTAAGAAAAAATACATATAAATTAATAGCTTTTTTTGAAGATGATTTTAAAGATATTTTACACATTTTTAGTATGGTAATAAATTAAAACAAATTAAAACACTACAAGTTAACATTAAATAAGCTAAAGAAACAGGTAAAAAAACTTTCCAACCAAGTCCCATCAACTGATCATATCTATATCTAGGCAATGCTGCACGCATTCATACAAACAGAATAACAAAAAAACTAATTTTTAATCCAAATCAAAACGAACCAGGTAAAAAACTTAAAAAAGCAAATGGAGGAAGCCATCCACCAAAAAATAATATTACATTTATTGAACTCATCATTAACATATTTGCGTATTCTCCCAAAGAAAATAACGCAAATCCCATTGCAGAATATTCAACATTGTAACCTGAAACCAATTCAGCCTCCGCTTCAGGTAAATCAAAAGGATGTCTATTTGTCTCTGCTAAACCCGAAGTGAAAAACATCAAAAATAAAGGGAAAAATGGAATAATAAATCATGCATTTTTTTGATATTCAACAATTTGTTGCAAATTAAATGAACCGCAACAAACAACAATTGTTATCATTATAAATCCTATCGATACTTCATATGACACCATTTGCGCTGTTGAACGTAATGCTCCTAAAAACGCATATTTTGAATTACTTGATCATCCAGACATTATTATACCATAAACACCTAATGATGACATAGCGAATAAATAAAGAAGACCAATATTTAATTCAGAAAACACTGAATATTTATCATAGGGAATTACAGCTCACCCCATCAAACTAATAACAAATGTTAACATTGGGGATATAATAAAAATCTCTTTATTAGCATTACTAGGCAAAACTGTTTCTTTTACTAACAGTTTAAACCCATCCGACAATGGTTGTAATAACCCATACGCACCAACGACGTTTGGACCACGTCTTCTTTGTATTGCACCTAATATTTTACGCTCTGCTAATGTAAAATAAGCAACTGATATTAATAATGGAATAATAATTATTAAGATTTTAATTAATAAATCTAATATATACATATTTATTTTTTGAAAAAAAAGACTATCATGATCAGGAATTAAATAACTTAATTTTGTTATTAATTTTTTATCTACAAAGTATATACTAAATTTTCAAATAATTCTAAATTTAATATTATAATTTTTCGTAGTTTTAATCGTTATTTTTTAAAGAATTCATCCTCCATTGTCAGTACAATATGGATCTTTCACAATATAACAGGTGAAAGTTAGGACCAAATGGCGAATTACAAACGGATTTATACATTGTAAAACAACCAAGATGGTAAAAAATTTCACTTGATTTTGAGTCTGAATTCTCTAAAACTTTTAATTTATTTATTGTAATATCTAAAGCTGTTTGATATTTTGCAATATCAACCAACTCTGGTCTATAAATATACGCAGCATAATAAAATGCGCTTTTAGACGCAGCAATTTTTCTTTTTAATTCAGGAGTCAATGAATAAGTCATACCTGATTTGTTATTTAATATAAAATTCAACTCATTTTGTCTCTTTTCTCATATTTGTCTTATTTTATGCTCTTCATTAATAGACGTTGGCTCCAAAAACAGACTATTCGGTTCAAACGTCCAAAGATACTCAATATGACCTAAAGTAAAGTGTTTGCTTTGTAAATACTTTGCAGAAATAGGTTCTGATTCGTCAAATGTACTCAAAAGTTTGAGATTAGACTTTCCAGTCTCCCAAATTTCCATATGTATAATATTATAAGTTTTCATAGTTTTTATTTTTTTTAAGGCAGTAGCCACAGAATTTATATAAAATGTTGGACTATCACCAACAGGCTAACCAAGCTATATAATCAGTTTTTATTTTTTTATATAAATAAAAATACTTAACGCTTTCTAAAGACGATCACTTCTCGCAGATCAATATAATAAAAAATTCTCACAATATAAAAGATGGTAATTAGGACCAAATGGTGAATTACAAATAAATTCATACATCCGGGCACAACCAATGTTATAACAATCCTCTGCTGTTAAAAACTTCGAATTTTTTAAGAATCACATTTTAATTCTCGCAATATCTCTGGCCTATAAATAAAAAGCACATGAAAATGATCATTTTTATGACTAAGATAATATTCACCAAACATACGAACATGTGTACTATTTTATACTCCTCACAGAAAAGAATAAATACGGTTTAACTCCTCAGTATTTTTTTTTAAATAATTCTGTTAATGGATGATTTTCACTAACAGATTTAGGTTCTAAAAATATACTTTTTGATTAATAACAAATCATATACTATATTTCTACTTAATATTATTGTCATACAGTAAAGGTTTTTTTTATAATTCTCCATAATTTTATTTTTTTTTGGAGATGGTGGGATTCGAACCCACGATACACATAATGTATATCAGTTTAGCAAACTGACGCCTTCAACCACTCGGCCACATCTCCGGCGCACCTAAATAAGCTCATAGACCAATCTATTATATAATAAAAAGGATATACTTTACGAAAAAGATGCACCTTTAAAAAAACTTAAATAAAGATTATATTTTATTAGCTGTTGAAAATATAAATTACAAAACTGAATATTTTTAAATAATTTTTATTATAACGAAGGCAGGAATTGAACCTACGACCTCCGGATTATGAGCCCGACAAGCTAACCACTGCTCTACTTCGCTTAATTTATATGATTTTTAAGTTACGAGTCTCAACAAATACTGATATTGATATTTAGTAACTTTCCTTAACCCTATGAAAAACGTACATTCCTACTACGCTACACTCAATTAATAACAAAATATTTAATTTTAAATTAATGTAAATTAATTGCGTCGTTTAAATATATACAAATTAATATACTAAAGACGAACGATTGTATTAATGCTACACCTAATTCTAATCCAAATAATGGAATTAAAATCAATAAAGGTACATAATGTAACAAAAATAAAATTCCTGCTTTACCCATTAAAGTAAATGCAAATCCGGCAATTACTTTTAGTAAAGTATGCCCAGCCATCATATTAGCAAATAAACGTATAGATAAACTAATTGGTTTAAATATATATGAAATTAACTCAATTGGAACTAATAAAAATGCCAGTCCTATTGAAGTACCTGCTGGTAAAAATAAAGAAAAAAATTGCAATCCATGTAATCTAACGCAAATAATATTGATTCCAATAAAAATAGATGTACTTATTGTTAAAGTCACAATTAAATGACTTGTTAAAGTAAAACTATAAGGAATTAAACCAATTAAATTTAGCGACACAAGTAAAAAAAATACAGAAAATACTAAAGGAAAAAAATATTGACTTTTTTTATTTTTAATATTTTCTGTTACTAGTGATAAGATCATTTTATGCATAATTTCAATTATTGATTGTCAACGGTTTGGTACAATAAAGTAACTGTTATCATTAATTTTCATTAAACTAAAAAATAACACTAAAGTAAAAAAACCAATCAAAACTAATATAATTACTTCATTTGTTAGACTTACGTCTACAAAACCAAAGTAAGCTGAAAATATAGGTAAAACTTTAAATTGCTCTAATGGACTTGTAAAGATATTCATAATTTTTTATTTTTTTATTTTTAAGAACCTCACCAATAAACAGTAATGAATAAAAATAACCATACAACGTCAACAAAATGTCAATATCATGCAGCTGCTTCAAATCCAAAATGATGCTCTCTTGTGAAATGGTTCAAGTATAATCTTGATAAACACACAATTAGAAATAGTGTTCCTACAATTACGTGGAACCCATGAAATCCTGTTGCCATATAAAAACATGAACCATATACACCATCAGAAATACTAAAAGGTGCGGTTACATATTCAAATCCTTGTAATGCTGTAAAAATCATTGCTAATATTACAGTAATTATCAATGCAACACATGCTTGAAATTTAGATCCTCCAACAATTGAATGATGTGCTCAAGTAACAGATGCTCCAGATGATAATAATAAACATGTATTTAATAATGGTATTTTTCATGGATCTAGTGTTACAATATACGCTGGTGGCCATACTCCTCCTATAGCAAGACTTGGATTAAAACTTGAATGAAAAAATGCTCAAAAAAATGCAAAGAAAAACATTATTTCTGAAACAATAAATAATAACATTCCCATTCTTAAACCAGTTTGTACAGATTTAGTATGCTGACCTTCAAAAGTTCCTTCTCTAATGATATCACGCCACCAGCAAAACATCATAAAAAGAATCATGCAGAAACCCATTTGTAATAGTGTACTTCCTCAAGCGTAACCATGCATATACATAGCAACTCCAATAGTTAGCATTAGTGCTGAAAATGCTGAAATAATCGGCCATGGACTTGGATCTACTAAATGAAAACTGTGTTTTTGGTTATTTCTAATTGACATATGTATAGTTTTGAGGTTTTTTTATAGGCCTAAGTAGATTTGAACTACTGGCTTTACGCTTATCAGGCGTACACTCTAACCCCTGAGTTATAGGCCTAGAAGCATTTTAGCTTCTAAGTCTATAAAACCGGTTAATTTTTTTTGTAAATAATCGTTTGGACCCTTTTACCTGACCAAACTCGTTAAAAATTATTTCTTTGACTTGAACTACAATCCGTTTTAAATTCATTAATGTGATTCAAAGAATATCCAAGAGATAACCTTTAAAGTCACAAAAATGTAAAAAAAAAGAATCATATAATCATCATCATTTCATCTTTTGTTTTTATTGTTATTTGACATTTTTAATTTTTATTTTTTACCATCGAAAATGAGTATTAGAACGATTTTTTAAAGCTTCTTTTTTAAGTTGCTTTTTTTCCATTAAAACTTTAGATCTTTTATTTATTAAAATATCTAATAATTCAGTAGAAAGCTTTTCTGTTTGAGAAACTTTACGTTTATCTTTTTTTACTACATTTAAAATCCATTTTATTTTCAAAAAATCTTGACGGCTAGATCTAATTGGAAATGGAATTATATGTGTATTTCGTCTCATTTTTACTTTTTTCATTTCTAAACGACAAGTTAATTTAGAAAAAATTTTAGTAAATACATGACGTAATGGACTTTTATGCTTTTCTGAAACATTAATAAAAGCAGAATCAATATGACGCTTAGCTGCATTTATATTACCCTTTTTAATTAATGATCCTAAAAATTTTTGATAAACATTTTTTTTTGCTAATTCACGTTTTGTACCAGTAATTACTCGAGGTACAAAGCTATTTTGTATTTCTAGTGTTTTTTTTAATAACGTATTTTTCATATTTTCAGAATTATTAATTATTTTTTATTATTTTTGAGCCCACTCTCGACCTTCATCGATTGCTGACGCAATTTTTAATGAAACAGTTTTTTTACTTCCTGAGCAATTAGTATACGCTCGTTCCATATTAATTTCCCGCATTCATTGTAGAGTTTTTATAGACTCTACTTGATTTATTTTTGGGTCTACCGGTGCTAATTCCGGCATTGGTAAAACTCCATTAGCACCTTTACCAAAAACAATTATACTTTTATTCGTCAAGTACGAAAGCCTTGGGGTTTCGCGCACTTTTACAGCTGCTCCCATAACATCAATTCGCTGCTCAATACTGGCAGTAATTCATGTTATTTCAGAAAGAAGGCTTCTGCATGGGGGCTCTTTCTCTGAAAGAACTACAGGAGTAAGATTAACCTCAAACTTAGGTTTAATTGCAGCAACAGAGGGTTTTGATGGTGACTCTAAATATCCTCCTATCCATTCAGAAAGTTCTCTATCTATATATCTAAATTCTTGCTGACCAGTTACAGAATTTACCCGAAATTCTATTGTTCTCAAAGGCCGCATTCACACCATCTCCTCTGATGCCAATCGCCATCGATCAGGAGGAGCACAAGATGTAATGTTAAAATAGTCTAAAAAGATCTGATTAAAATTTTCTAATTCTCCAAAAAGCATAAAAAGTTTATTTAAACCTTTCAACGAATCTTGCACAGTCATTACAAAACCCATCGTAATAAAATAAACAAAAATCTTAATAAACATACTATTCGTACTAAAAATAAATAGTACTGGCATTAACAACTCCACAAAAACGCAAAAAAAGATTCTAGATTGTAAAAAGGATATGAAATTAAAATTTTCACTTAATAAACCCGAATCCGGAAAAAGAATAATTTGCGTCCCCATAATAAATTGTATAATATTAGCACCACTTGTAACCACTAATATAAGCCACAATATAAAATAATACACTGGAGCATTAAAATTTTCTTTTAAATACTTGATCGAGACATCAAAAACCCCAAATCTTAATACAAATACTAAACAATAAAAGATTAAAATACAACCAACATCAACTATCGTTAGTAATGAACGAATTGCTTCTAATCTTCTTACGGAATAAGTACCCATGTGGATACAATGTTGAACTAATTCTTTTATTTTATATACATAAGGCGGCTCTCAATTAAAAGATCAAAATAACTGAACACCTGCAGTATTGTTTATTATAAAATATGCAAAGCTTGAAATTAAAAATAAAAGTAAAATTTTTTTTATATAAAAATAAATTAAATTTTTATTTTTTAAAAGATTAAATCAAAAATTTACAAAAATTCTTGGATTTAACAAATAATTTAATTTTGTATCAGTCAATACACGTGACACAAAAATATTTTTTATTTCTAGTGTTTTTTTTAATAACACTTTTTTTAGGTTGTTTAGCTTTCTATACATTTGTATTTTGTTCTAAATTATAAAAGTTTATGTTCCATTACAAATGTTATATATAAAAGCAAAATTATTAACTACATTTATATAAAGTGTTGTAATGTAGAACAATGGAACGTAGTTGAATTCCAATAAGCATTGTACGTTAAAGTGCTAACCTTTTATAAAAAGACACTTATGTTTTATTTGATGCAAAATAAAACACTGGATTTTAATCCATAACAAAGAAAACATTCTTAAATTTCGGATACACGTCTAAATAAACCTTAAATTAGTTTTATCAACAAATATCAAAGCCTGATATGTATTATTTCCTTTTACTCAGTATTGGACTTGAACCAACACCTCGTGTGAGATCAGATTTTGAGTCTAACGCGTCTACCAATTTCGCCAACTAAGCCTAAAGCATTTTTTATCCTTAAAAAACACCCAAAGGTCAAAAATACCCAAATATTAACATTGGAATAAAAAAAATAAAAGTATACAAATAAAAACAAAATTGTAAACACAAAAAAATAAAAATATTTTTGTATACATTTGCTATTTTATTTGATAAAAGACCCTCATTATTTATATATACAATTCATAATTTATATATTTCGTAACAATTGATATATATATTTAATAAACGTATAGAATTAAAAAATGAAAAAAAAAGCAATTCAAAATATGCTCCCAATGGATATTCCGATAAAGGGATATATCCATTTAAAAAAAAATTAAAGTAATATAAACTTACTGCAAAAGAACAAAATTTAAATATATATCAAAAGAAACTAGTATTTACTCAAGATAATGAATATATTTCTCCATATGTTAATAATAATTTAAATTTTTCATTTGGAATTAATATTTTAATTATATTATGATTTTTTACATAATTTTGTATATTTTTAAATATTTTTCACCTAAAAGAAGCTAATAAAAAATACATTATTATCATACACAAAGAAAATAAAAAGAATATCTCTAATAGTAAAAAGTATAAAATACCACTGTATAATGGAATACTTTCTTTATAAGACCAGATGTAAGAAAATATTATTCATCCTATAAGGACTGCGCGTATTAATTTCATATGAGCACGTGTACTTGTTTTTTTATTTTTAATAAACATTTTTTTAATTATATTTTAGTTTTTATAGTATTATAAAAACAGGATAAAGTGGGATTCGAACCCACGGTATCTTTCAATACACTAGTTTTCAAGACTAGCGCCTTAAACCACTCAGCCATTCATCCAAAAAAATAAATATTTTATAATAAAATATAAAATATTAATAATATAAACAACAGCGGATTCGAACCACTAACATCCTCGTTGTAAGCGAGACGCTCTACCATTGAACTAGTCGTTTTTATTTAAAAAAAGAGAGAAAATTATCTGTTCGCGATAATTGACGATTTACAACTTGACTTTCTTCTGAATTATTAAATCTTAATGTCAATATTATTGAACCTACTAATGCTATTAATAATATAATACCAGCTAATAAAAAGCATACCAAAAAATAATTAAAAAGATATTGACCCATCACATCAATATTATTTAAATCATCAATTAATATAGCAACACTATTATGTTGCTCAACAACAAAAGATTCAGTTATATCAAATGCTTTTTCTGTCAAAAATCAAAAAAATACACAAACAATATTAGCAATAAAAAATCCTAAAAATTGAATAATATAGTTAAATTGTTTATCTTGTCTTTTTTGATGTTTTATATTTAACATCATTATAACGAAAAGAAATAATACAGCAATAGCTCCTACGTAAATAATTATAAAGATAAGTCCAAGAAATTCTGCATGAAAAATAAAAAGTATTGCTGCAGCATAACAAAAACCTAAAATTAAAAATAATACAGATTCTATTGGATCACCTGAAATACACATTAAATATCCGCAACTAAGCAAAAGATTGCATAAAAATAAATGAAGAAATGTCATATTTAATTTTTAGAAAACTATCGGAACAATGTGATTTGAACACATGGTCTTCTGTTCCCAAAACAGACGCGATACCAAACTACGCCATATCCCGCCACTATTTAGCGAAAATAGGACTCGAACCTACAACCCACGGATTATGATTCCGTTGCTCTACCATTGAGCTATCTCGCTAAATAGGGCTGCGGTCTGGGCTTTTTTAAGGAACCTAGTCGGCCCAAAAAAAGAATAAAATTATGGAGTAGCTAACCATTAGGTCTCCATAATTTCGGCAATGACCACCTTCATTTTCTTAAAGTGTGGCATTGCACTTCTTATAAAGCCAGCCTTACCAACAGGATAATCCTGTTCTTGTTCAATTTTATCGTACGCATCAGCAACGTACAATGGACGATAAAATTTTAACTTCGGCAACAGCTTCGCTGGTGTCATATTGCTACGAAATGCTTGCGGATCTTCATCCATAAACAATAAAAGTAGGTCTTCATCAACTAGCGTGGCAAAATCTGCCCCGCTAAGTAATGTATATGTATTAACCTCATCATCACTATAATGAGTGTAAAGTTTTCCGTTATGAAAAATCGTACGATCGCATTTTCGATGACGGAAAAACTTAAAGTTGTCCGCTTCCTCAATGTACTTACGTCCATTAACGGTTTCAGGAACAACAGAATCTGGAGTTGCTTCCAATTTCTCTGGTGAGGGCGCATCTCCCTCATCTTTAGAGTTTAATAAACCCAAAAATTTGGGAAAGGCACCTTTAGTAGCTAAAAGCATTAGCCCAGAAGTAACAAATACAAATAAGAATAAACCAACCACTCTATCATCTCACGATGATGGATCTAATATACTCCATGTGCATTTTTTATCTTCTGGAAGCTCACCTTCCATTAAAGCAACGTGTATCCATAAATATATTATACTATGTATAATATATATTCATATATTTTCTAATTTACTTGAATGATTAGATCTTTGAGACATTACATTTAATAACGCTCTTTTTAGAGTTATTATGAACACATAAATAGAGAAAAAAATCATACCTTCCATAATAGGAGTTGTTAAATAATTTAACTGCCACGCTACCGCGGCATCGCAAAATGTTATTGGCATTGATATTAAAAAATATTCTACCATATTATATATATATAAGAAAAAGCATTGATTTGAATCCAACGCGTCTTGTCAAAAGGAATTAAAATTTTAGCCTTTTGATAGAACAGAAAATAAAAATACACCGAAAAATATTAAAGTCCCGTAAAAACTATTTACTTCCTCATTATCTGAGGGACTTTTTTCTCTAATGCTTTGTTTATTTTCTAATGAAAAAGAAGTATCCGGATCTATTCCATTTCCCGAATACCCATTTTCTAAGGTGTCCATTGGATTTACTAGTGTACCGTCTATACAAACAGCATCAACTATAGAAGACCCAAAAATAACACCAACTAAACACACTACAGCAAGAAGAAAAACTGTAGGGTTATAAGCAGGCAATGAATAAAGAATTGATTTAACAATTCTTAATGTTACAACAAATTTATCTGATACGAATGTACCTTTGATAAAATTGAAACTTAATAAACCTGGTATCAGTTTGTAAATATTAGAAGATACGTCTCAAACCTTATCTAAATAAAGACCACCGTTTATTCTGGCTTCTAATAAAAAAGTAAAACTATAAGTATCAGGAATTGACTTATAAAGAACAATGGCGAATCGTCAACCTGTGTCTAAAAAGATATTACTGTTACCAAAATAATCTTCATTATTTAGTTCTTCAAAAAATAATCTTGCTAAAGCAGAGATATCTTCCTCCCAAACTATAAATATGAATAATATATAATTAACAAAAAAAAAGGGGAAAATACTATTAACCCCAATAAAAAAATCTTGATAAAAATTATTTATTTTTTTTCTGTAAAATTGCATATATTAAGTTTTTTAATTGTATTTTTTTTTAAAGGCAGCAATAGCTACACTTAAGAGGTCCTAGGTTCCTCGATTTAAAAATATACAATATATTTTTAAATTACAAAAAAGTTTTAATACTTTATTCCAAAAATGGATAACTGATAACTAGATTTTTATTATTAACTAATAAATCATAAAAAGATTTGGTTATAATTTATTTCTAGTTCAGAAAGAAACGTTGATTTATTTTCTGTAAAAGTTGCGCGAGAATTAAATTGTTTTTCAGATTCTTTTTCACCAGAAACTTGTGAAGCATCATCATAAAAACGCTTTACAACACCAGGACGCATCTTTTTTAACCTATCTCAATTTTCCATAGGGATTCTTTCTTCAATGTATTTAGGATCATCTTCCAGTTGAATTAAGGATCCTAAAATCATTTCATCTACCATTTTTCCGAAATCAGTAGAAGTTAGAAGATGATGAATATTAGAACCGTCATTATGATAATATAAACATCCGTCTTTAATAACTAATTTGTTACTAATAACGCCACCATGTTTAAACATTAAATACGGATTATCAGAAGAACAATACAATTCGATAGTATCCGAAGAAGGAGTATTATCATAAATAAGAGGCATATAGGGTTTTCGATCCAACACCTCAGTTATAACTGTATCTACAATACTTTTTACATCTTCTTTATTAAGAGCATGATCAACGGCATTGTCCGCAATATCATACAGAATCCTTTTTACATCTTCTTTATTAAGAGCATGATCAACAGCATTGTCGGCAATATCAGAAAGAATCTTTTTTATACCTTCTTCCTCTTCAGATTTTACTGATATTGAGGAGTTCTTAATTGTTTTTATTGCTGAAATTTCTGGTTCAACAGGTTCGTCCGCGCTTACGCCACCTAAACC